>JAEIGA010018822.1_pt1 | contig 10525 bp, 16 predicted proteins | sample 9270691 | NCBI WGS metagenome assembly JAEIGA01 (sample SAMN17057246, study PRJNA624740) | gut metagenome | biome: biome; isolation source: fecal sample | host: Bos grunniens | place: China: Xizang | collected 2019
AGGATTGTCAATTATGTGGAAGAAATCAAATCAATAATCAATCAATAACATAAAAATCAAACAAATTATGAAAAAAGAAAATCACAACGAAGAAATCAAATCCACCCGCATTGGCGGCTTCGGCGGCAGCGACGCCGCCATGGTGCTGGAAATTGCCGAGCGTATCAGCGTCGGCCAGCCGCTTACAACAACACAGAAACACCGCATCCTGCAACTCAAAGGGCTGGAAACCCGCCCCGACTTCGACAGCCCGGAAATCCAAGCCGGAAGAGCCTTTGAGGACGAGGTGGCCAAGGAACTCGAGCCGATGGGCTGGGACCGCGAGACTTTCCTGCAGCCAAGCCCGAACACCTCAATGGCGGTTCGGCAGCACTTCAAAGTTTTTGCGCACGCGGACTTCTACAACCCGACAACCAACACAGTGACCGAATGCAAATGGTCGCGAAAATTCAACCACGAAGGCCTCGAAAAACAGTACAAAGCCCAGCTGCAGTGGTACTACATGCTTGGCGCGGATGCCGTCTGTCTTTGTTCCGACACCGCCGACGGCAGGAAGACCACGGATGTGGCCCGTGACGATAAAATGGTGGAGCTGCTCCAAATTAGCCTTGAAACCATCGACGAGGCTTTCCCCACACTCGACCTTACAATCACGGAAAAAAGCATCAACGAGCTGCCTCCAGCGGTTGCCGCGCTGATTGCCGAAATCGAGACAATTACAAAGACGATGGCGCAAGAGGAAGAAACGCTCAAAGCCAAAAAGGACGAGCTGCTGACTTACATGGGCGGTAACGACCTAACAAAGGTATGGAACAACACGGCCTCGATTTCCTACACCGCGCCTTCCAGTTCCGTCGGCTTCGACGCTAAGAAGTTCGAGAAAGACCATGCCGACCTCTACGCGGCTTACCGTACGAAAATCACCAAGAAAGCGGGATTTCTGACCGTTAAAATCAACAAAAAAGAAGAATAAACACAATAAAAATAGAAATTATGAAAAAAGAGCAAAAAATCATCGAATTAAGGAGAGCGGCGAAACTCAAGGTCGCAAAAATTGAAACAAAAATCGCCATCGCGCGCAGTGATGCGGCATGCATTCGCGCACGTATAATGTGGGAGAGAGCCGCCGAGTTGGACGGTCTCGAAGCTGGCAGAACAGAACGATTCGACGTGCTGGCAAAGTACCGCGCCAAGCTCGCGGATTTGAACGCAAATTCGGCCGCAACTGTGGCGCAGCTCAAGTCCGAAATCCAGCAGACAAAGGCTGAATGCGAGCGTCAGTGCGCCGAAGCCGAGGACGATCCGGAACCTGAACCCGAAACCGACACCGACACCGACACAGACGTGACTGTAAAAGGTTTTCAGCCGCAGCAGGAGACGGTCTATTGCGACGGTTCAGAACACTCCGCCCGCATCGTGGCGCGGCGGATAATTAACAAAATGCCACATATCCCGAAAGAAGGCTACATCTTTATACATATCATACGTGACGATGATGGCGGTTTCTTTGTCTCGATTTCAGCGCGTGGAAAGTCCCCTGACGACAATATTGTCAAAATTTTCTCAAAAAACACACACACCGCTGAATCAGAGGCTGAATTCATTGAAGAAGCGAGCGCAATGCTCACAACAGACGAGAAAAAGGACATTAGCAACAGCCACGTTGCAGAACCTCTGTCCAGCGCATTGGATGCTGTTTTCGGCGGCAATCCTGTAGAGCAGGTTGAAAACCTCGTCTCTGACACCGTAAAGGATGGAAAGGAGGCGGACAATGAATAACGCAAAAATCATAAAATTAGCAGCGACACGCTCTTATCGCCTCGCCCCTTATGAGCAGGTTACGCTCAACATAGAGGTGGAAGTACCTGACACTGTGCTTTCAGACGACATCGCCCTGCGCGGCACGTACTTGGAGTGTATCCGCCGCATGGATGCCAGCTACGGAGACATTGTAAATCATTATAATTCACAAAATCAAAATCGTTAAAATTATGGCAAGAGAATTGAAAATGACACAAACACTCACTGGATGGTTCGATGTTAAGGTTTACAACGAGCGCATCCCGAAAGAAAATTGGAAGATGAAAGGCGAGGACGATAACATTACTTTCGGAGTCACTTTCGCCGCTGGAGACCCGGCCGCCGTAGCCTTCGCCACGCACGGAAAGCCATACGCGGACAACAACGGCAACCCGCGCCTGCGCGTCACTTTCAAAATAGGCCAGCGCTGTCGCTGGTTTGACTGGCAGGCGCTTCAAGTAAGCAAGCCGTCGAACATCTACCTTGACGGCAAGCCGTTCGAGGTTGTGATCCAATACAACGAGGTCGCCGGAGACCCTACGAACCCGAAAAGCCCGCGCGGCTACTGGGTCGATGCCATCCAGTTCCGCGAAGTGCAGCAGAACCCCTTTGCTGCTATGGCCGGCGCGTCGCCAGCGCCGCCGATGCCGCAACAACCAACGCCGCAGCAGCAGAAGCAACGGCAGCAGCAGATGCAGCAGAGCCTAGACCCGCGAGAGTTACAGCAGATGTACCAGCAGCAACCGCAGCAGCAACAGCCGCAGCCGACGGGAAATATCGGTTTCCCGCCGCCGCATGAGGATTTATTCGCCCCGCGCGGAATGTCGGCACCGATGCCGCCGATGTACAACGACAACGACAATCTTCCCTACTAATCCCCGCTGCCATGACAAAACTATATAACATACTCAAGAGCCACGGCGTGACACTTTACGCCGTGGCCAAGGCTGGCGGCTGGAGCTGGCAACAGGTGGCCGCTTGGACAAAAGGCTCCCGCTCGATGCAAATCAAAACCTTTATGGAGTTGCAGCAGGTCTTGAACGACCAATTCGGAATTGAAATCGAAATCACGGATTTGGAAAAAGAATAATTATGAACAACAACAATTATAAATGGAGTTTGAGAAAAGGCGGGAAAAAGGAACGCTGCCCGCAATGCGGGAAGCTGAGGTTCGTGCCTTTCGTCCTGACCGCCGACCCGAGCGTCAAGGCTGGCGCCGAATACGGACGGTGCGACCGCGAGCAGTCATGCGGTTACTTCCGCTATCCAGGCGGCGAGGTAAAGGCAGACACCGACCGCGAATACACACCCGATCCGCCGAAGGAGCCTATCCTGATGCCGTTCGGGGTGATGGTGCAACCGCCAGATTACACAGACAACAGCCTGATGCATGCGTATGCTCCGTTATTCGGAAGCCGTTGGCTATATCTGCACGGCATAATGGGACGGTACGATTGCGGCACAGGGAGCCACGGCGAGTGCATCTATTACCAATTCGACGGCACACACGTCCGCACCGCAAAAGCCATCCTCTACGGAACGGACGGACACCGCCTCAAGACCGAGGACGGCGGGCTGCCTGTGTGGTGGCTGCACAAGTCGCCGATCGTTGCAAAGTACACCGCGGGCAAAGAGCTGAGACAGTGTTTCTTCGGTCAGCACCTGCTACAACGCTACCCGAACGCCAGCGTTTATGTCGTAGAGGCGGAAAAGACCGCAGTGTTAATGGCCGCTACTGACAGCAAGCCGATTAAAAACCGCATTTGGCTGGCCTGTGGAGGCTCCCAGATGCTCAAAGGAGCGATTGACCTCATGCCGCTGATTGGGCGGGAAGTTACGCTGATGCCCGACGACGGCCAATACTGGAACTGGAGACGTACCGCCGAGGCCTACGGCTGGCGGTGCATAGACATCGCGCCGCTGAAAGTTAGGCACCACCTGCCCGACGGCTGCGACATCTGGGATGTGACAGAAGATTTGCTAAAAAACAATCAAAAGCCTTATGAATTACAATGAAAAATACGGAGACACCACCAGCACTTCTGTGCGACCGTGCGCGCTGGTGGCCGACGTGTTGAGAAACATGCCGCCAGACGTTGAGCCCGTGCTGTCGAATCTCGACTTTTCGACCGCCGACGAGATGGCTGAGGCTTATTCCCGCGCGTGGCACACCGTGGCAGGGGACAAATATTTGAGCAGCAAGGACACGCAGCGTGACTTCCCGCTGGCGCGCATAGTCTATAAACGCGCCAACTCCATCTGCTCCGCCGCCGAATCTGTCAAGAAACTCAGAGCCGCCGCCGACGGGATGTGGATAAGGAATTTTGAGAAGATGGAAGTCAAAAAGCGCAGAAACGAAGTTTTTTCGGGCGAAAAATCCGCGGCGGCGTATTTGTCCGCAAAGTCGGAAATCGAACGAATTTACCGTTTTCCCGCGCTTGATATGGAATATTTGAGATATTTTGTATGTCAGGCACGCAAAGACGACCCTGATCCCGCACTGTGTCGTTCTTTATATATGTGGAGCGCGGAAAAAATGACGGGAAAGACCACCGTCGCCCGCATCGTGGCGGGAATACTCAACGGCCTTGTGACGTGGAGGGACATCCAGCGGGCGCAGATCATGTCCGACATCCCGACGGAGTTGCAGTTTGAGCGTTTCGCCCGCCCCAAGGGCACGCGCTACGCCTGCGTGGTGATGGATGAGGCCTTTACTGGCGGCAAATCGACAGTGAAATATTACGGCAAATTAAAGGCCGCGCTGACTTCCGATTCGTGTCAGGTTGAGGTCAAGAACGGGGAGCGGTTCGATGTGCCCTGCTGGCGCAATTACATATTCACCAGCAACGACGACATCTCCACCATCGTGGCCGACGAGAGCGAACGTAGAATATTCGCAATCGAGATGCAGCGACCCGAGCAGACCGACTACGAGCGCCTTGTGGAGCTGTGGCGGGACTACATCGTCAACGCTCCTGACGAGCCCGACACGGCGAAATGGTACCGCGACACCATGCCGAGCGTCAAAGGCGAGGTCGGCGTGACCCTTGACGACCTTGTGAGCGCGTTCACCTCGCCCGACTTTTTGTCAGAGCTGGAACGCTACGAGGACGAGTGCGACAGCAGGGTGGCCGCCTCCTTGGCGCTAGGAAAACGGGCCGTGAGCGTCAACCGCTACCAAGTCAGCTTCCCGCGCTTCTTCTCGAACTTCATCACAGCCTCATTTGATGTGCGCAAGAACCCGAACGTTGTCAAAGAGGCTGTCGTTCGGGCGTTCGGGGAGCCTCGGAGCAGCGGCAACCGCAAATATTACAATGTCAAAGACTTGAAAAATGCGCTCGAGGGCGACCTTAAGGAGAACAACGACCCTCCAGTGGCGGATTACGCACAAGAAAACGAAATGGAGTTACCTTATTAGTTATGTTACAAGACAAAATAAAACAGTCCATTGAATGGATACGAGAATATGAGTCATACGCGGAAATCGCTGGCGGCTATCACGTCGGATTCAGCGGAGGCAAGGATTCGCAATGCCTGCTGCAGCTTTTCAAAGAATCCGGCGTGAAGTACAGAGCCGTTTACAACGTGACGACAAACGACCCTCCTGTCAATGTGGATTTTATACGCAAGAATTACCCCGAAGTCGAATTTTCTTTTCCTGAATTGAATTTTTGGCAGTTGATTAAAAAGAAAAAAAAATTGCCAACAATGAACAGGCGGTTTTGTTGCTCTTACCTTAAAGAACAAAGCGGTACTTTCAAAGCACTTGGAATAAGAAGGGAAGAAAGTAAAAAAAGGTTTAACTATCCTCTTATAACAAGAGAAAGAAACGGGGTTTTTGACAAAACCACATACAAAGGACAGCGCGTCAGGTTTCATCCGATTATTGAATGGAAGGAGTACGAGGTGTGGGATTTTATCGAATCGCGCGACCTTCCAATAAATCCGCTTTATGACACATTTGGCCGCGTCGGTTGCATGCTTTGCCCGTACGCAAACAAACGGCAGATTCTATACTGGTTCCGGCAATATCCGAAATTGAAGACGCAGTTTTCGAAAACAATATCCGAAATAATGGACAACGGTTATATGGTTGATTTATACCCGAACGCCACCGCAGAGGAAATAATGGAGTGGTGGATGAGTAAACAAAGCACGAAAATATTTTTCAGTCAAACGAAATTAGAATTTTGATTATGGAACTAAGACCCTATCAAAAAAGAATAGCCAACTGGCTCTGCCAGCACCCGCACGCCTGCCTGTCGGTGGGCATGGGTCTGGGCAAGACCGCCGCCGTTCTGCACTTCCTCGACTACACCCGCCGCCTCTACCCCGCCGCCACCACGCTCATTGTAGCCCCGAAACGCGTGGCCGAGACCGTGTGGATGCAGGAGTCCGAAAAGTGGGAGCTGTGGAAGCTGCTCGCCAACATGCAGCTTGTGACGGCGAAAAACAAACAGGACGCGACGAGTAGCGCGCCAGTCAAGATTGTGAGTCGTGACAATGTAAAGTTGTTCGAGGGCATGACGTTTGACATCCTCGTCATTGACGAGCTGACCTCTTTCAAAAACATGAAGAGCCAGCGCACCAAATCAATTATGAAAATCAACGCCGAGCGCCGCATCGGCCTCACTGGTACATTCGCGCCTAACGGCATGTTGGACGTTTACGCGCAACTCGCCGCGCTTGGGATCGCAAGCATGGACGAGCGGGACTACTACGCATGGCGCGGGCGTTGGTTCTCCAACATCAACCAAGGTCGCGCCGTGACTTTCCCGCGCTGGGTGCCGCGCACTGGCGCGACACCCGAGGCGATGATTGCGGACTACGCCTCCGACATCATCACCCTGACAACGGACGATTACTTGGAACTCCCCGCCATGATGGAGGAGAATATCCCCGTGGAGCTTTGCAAGGAGGAGCGCAAGGCCTACAATGACCTCGTGGCCACGCTGCACTTCGAGCTGCCCGACAGCGATTATGACTTCACGGTTGACGAGAAGGCGCGTTTTGCGAAAATACAGACACTTTGAAGCGGCTTCGTCTATGACAACGAACACGATATCAGCCCTGACGGCGTGGTGCGCATCAAGGGCGGCGGATCAAAGATTGCGGCGGCTGTTGAGTTCTGCCGCACAGCGGCGGCGGAGGGCGAGTCTGTTCTGCTATTCTACCAATACCGCGAGACCGCGGTATGGCTGGGCGAGGAACTCAAGGCGGCGGGGTTGAGGTTCGCAAGCGTAAAGGGATCTTCTAACCAATGGCTGATAGACTGGAACAACGGAGATCTTGACGTGCTGGTCGCCAATCCCGCCAGCGCTGGGCACGGTCTCAACCTGCAACACGGCGGCCACATCGTGTTGTGGCTCGAATTGACATACAATTACGAATATTTTGCGCAGGCCAACGCCCGCCTTCACCGCACTGGACAAACAAAACCCGTGCAGGTGTACTACCTCATCGCTAACAAGACCGTTGACGTGGGTGTCCTGCTCGCATTGCAAAGAAAACACAAAACTAACAAGCGGGTGGAGGCCGCGACGAAATGAAAATCAACGGAAAAGCTTACTGTTTATTCGAGCAATCCGGCACGTTCCGCGATGCTTTCAAAAGAGCCGGAATCCAAGCCGTGTGCGTGGACATAGACAACCAAGACGGGCAGAAAACCAACTGCATACTGGTTTTACAACTGCGCCCCTGAACCAGTTTCTCTTGTGATAAAAATAAACAAAAAAAAGTCAAAAAATATTAAACACAAAGAGAAGTAAAACAGCCGGAGTGTGTTCTTTGGACCGCTCCGTCATATCTTCAGCTTATGCTGACAACTTTGTGCATTGTAAGATTTTAGGAAATGATTGTGCCGAAAAATTAGAAAACCAACAAATTAACATTATTATGCAACACGTCACTATTCCAATCACATCGACAAACGGAGCTAAAAAGCTCACGCCCGACCAGCGCAACCTGCTTATCATTTTGGAGGATGCCACGCTTAGATTCGCGGGCCGCGAGACGCTTTCACTGTCACGGCTTCCAGAGCTTAGGGAAAACGGATTCGCCCGCTCTTACTGCTATGACGTACAGGAACTAATCCGCAAAAGGATGATGGAGATACGGCGAGGATGGGGCGACGACCGTGCCGACGGCTACGAGGATAGACTTGAAGAGGCCCTGGAGGCATGCAAGCCCGAACTTGACCGCCTGCGTCACGAAATCCGCGCCGCGCTGGCACAGAAGGTGCGCTACACGGACATCGACCGCGCCACGCACATCGCCACCGCCTCAGGCCTTGTGGATTGCTGTTCACGCTGCTATGAGTGGATCACGGGCAAGAAACAAAAGTACGCCGAAGCGCGCTATGCTCTTGGGAGGGTTGACATCCTGCTGGAGTGCGGACTGCTCAACGACGGCAAACTGCCCGACATGCAAGAGGCGCAGGCGGCGTTTGCAAGACTTTTTGACGCGGTATGCAACGCCGTCTTGGATAAATTCACCGAAAAAAAAACAAACTAAAAAATCAACAAATTATGGAAAAAGAAAGAAAAATCACCGCGCCCGACGGGTGCGAAATCGAAAAGGTTGAAATCGTGGACGGTGTGGCCGTCGTCACGTTCAAAGAAAAAGAGCGGCAATTGCCGAAATCGTGGGAGGAGTTTTGTGATATGTTCTCGTGTTCTGAAAAAGAATATTTTATCTCAACTCTTTCCGAGATAGTACCGAGAATTGAAGATGAAAGCTGTTCGACAAAAAGACATAATGTAACTGACATGTGTACTCTCCCAGACCGCGCCACTGCCGAGGCTGTCCTAGCGCTGTGCCAGCTCATCCAGCTGCGCAACTGCTACAACGGCGACTGGATGCCGGACTGGAAAGATGACAAAGAATTAAAATTCACTATTGACTTTATAGAGGCCGAAATTTATGCAGGAGAATTGATAGGATGTTGCTCTCTTTTATACTTTAAGACCAAAGATCTGCGCGACGAGTTCCTGCGCAACTTCCGACCGCTCATCGAGAAACTCAAGCCGCTGTACGGCATCAAGGAAGGAGGCGCGGAATGAGGCACGAAGAGCGAGACATTGAAAGACAATGCGTTCAGCTGGCGCGGCGGCACGGCTGGGACGCATGGAAAAATGAAAACAACGGCAATAAGGGCATCCCCGACTATTCGTTCCTCAAGGGCGGGCGGTTTGTGATGGTGGAGTTTAAACGCTCCGCCACCGCCCACGTCCGCCCGGAGCAGCTCACATGGCAGGCGCGCCACCCGGAGACCGTGTTCTTCTGCCACGACGTTGAAACATTCACCAAAATTTTAGAACTATGAAAAAAGGACAGACGTCGCCGCCGTGGAGCGGCGAGGAGCTGAGGTTTATGCGCGAAAACTACGCCGAGCACACCGCCGCGTGGATAGGCAGGAGATTGGGGCGCACTACGCAGGCCGTCCTCAGACAGGCGCAAAGGCAAGGGCTGTTGAAGAAGCGAGGCCGCCCTCCCAAAGGAGATGTTTATGTCAGATTCAAAAGAAACAAAGAAAATAATAAACAAATAAAACAGAAAAGCAATGAGTTCAAATGAAATTGATTACAACATGACTATAGAGGTTGAAAAGGCGCGTATGCTCCACGATGTTGCCGTGGCCTTGATTAATAAAAATTCATGCTATCCTTACGCAAAGGATATCGCTAAAGACGCGCGTTATATTGTCGAGGAGTGCTTCAGAGAGGAGGTGCAGCAATGAGCCGACAACTGTCATTCACAGACTACGATGGTTTTGTCGAGAAGTTCAAACCCAAGAAGACCACCGACGACTGCTACACGCCGCCCGCCGTCTATGACGCCGTGCTGGACTACGTGAACCGAAACGTCACGCCGCTGGAAGGCCGCGAGGTCGTGCGCCCCTTCTGGCCGGGCGGCGACTACGAGCGGCACGAATACCCGCAGGGCTGCATCGTAATCGACAACCCGCCTTTTTCCATCACCGCGCAGATCGTGCGTTTCTACGTCCGCCACGGAGTTGACTTCTTCCTTTTCTGCGATGGCCTTACTTGCATGCAACGCGCGAATATTCCACAAGTTGCCTTCCATATCGTCAACAAAGGCGTGACGTTCGAGAACGGCGCAAATGTACCCGTGGCGTTCATCACGAACATAAAGCCGAACGGAGAGCGCATCGTGCTGGCCGGCGAGTTGGAAGCCGCGCTGCGCGTCGCCTGCAAGCAACCAAACAAGGAGAAAAAGAAACTGGTGTACCCGCCAGAGGTCGTCAGCGGAGCGCTTCTCAAAAAGTTTGTCAGCCTTGGGAGAAACTTCACAATCAAAGACAGCCAGTGCGCGCCCATCGCGCGTCACGAGGCTCCATTCGGCGGTGGATTTATGGTGACGACCGAGGTTTTACAAGAGTTGGAGCGAGTGCGAGAGCGAGAGCGGCTGACCGAACGCCGCCCCATGTCGCCCGCGTTCCATGAGATGCTCCGCCGACTCAACGATTCCGCTCCACCGTTCAAAATTACACCGTAACCGCGTTTCAGTGTATAAAAATTATTATAATTATCGGATTTGCCTCGGTGAATCCGATAATTTTAAATTGCTGGGCTTCAATGGGTTATATTATTATTATTATAATTATTATAATTATTATATATATTTACATGTTATACGTGGTTTAAAAAATGAAAGAAAGTTGGAAAAAATATCGATTTTTATAATAATCGAATAATTCACACCT
>JAEIGA010018823.1_pt1 | contig 10525 bp, 28 predicted proteins | sample 9270691 | NCBI WGS metagenome assembly JAEIGA01 (sample SAMN17057246, study PRJNA624740) | gut metagenome | biome: biome; isolation source: fecal sample | host: Bos grunniens | place: China: Xizang | collected 2019
CAAATATCATCATCAATAATGAGATCTGCAAGTCTATCATAATCCTCAAGTAGTTTTAGCACTCTGTCTAATCTAGTCATTAGTTTTCTCCTTTACAGTTCAAACTCTTCGACAACATTATCTTTGTGTTCTCCGCAAAGCTTCGCAAAATCAACACACTTCTGCTTTGCTCCTTGCTTTGTAAAAAAAATACCAAGCACAACCCAATGTTCGCCATTATATGTAGTTTCTGCGCTATACGACATCCATCTCCTTTTAACTATTCTGAATTTCGTCATTTTTCTCTCTCCTTTACCGTATAAATCTTTCCCTCTTGGTCAAGGATTTCGTATTTGTCTAGGAACTCGCTCATTATCTATACGCTCCTGATTCAATAAGTCCTTTAATATATTCATAGATCTTCATTTCTGGGAAGACATAGCATGTAATAATGTCATAGACTTGCACGCCAATTACGATAAATGCAACTACGCATACACCTGCGAAAATCCACCATTCAATGCTTTCCCAATCCCAAACTTTTGTAATAATAATTGACGCAATCAAGGATAGAACAACCAACGCGCCCATAATTCCAATCCACATCCAAGAGGTAGAGATTTCCCATGCGATAAATTTTTCGCAAAGAGTATTGACATATGGGAGCACGTTATCTGCTGTCCAGTCGATAGTGATGCCCAACTGGCGCCCAAGATAGTTTAATACTTCAATAATCTGATCACTTACATTCATTTGTTATTCTCCTTATCAACCTTGCACTTAAAATCATAAAATTCCACTTCTAATTCACGCAGTTCACACATAGTTTTATTTAACGTGTCTGCAAGCTCTGCAATGACCTCAAGTAAATCTTTCCCACGAACATCAATTCCAATTCTAGTCAAAGCGATCTCATAATCATTTATTATTCGATTAATTTTATCAAAACTAAATGTGGGTGGCATATTATGTTTAACATTTTCGATTTTAATTTTATTCATTTACTTTATCTCCTTCCAACCATTTCGCTCAATGATTCGCCGCATATTCTGCACACCAATAGGATTCTGTGAGTGGATGCGAATAGGGTAGTTGCGACAGGTCATTTGAAACCAAACAAGAAGATCGAAATTGTCGTCAGCATCAATAAGTTCAATCTCTCTACGTTTACTCATTTGCATTAATTTATGATAATCAGAAAGTTTGCGGCAATAAAGTTTATTAAGAGCCGTGTGTTGAAGATATTGCTGCTGTTGTTCGAGTTCTTCAATTATTTGTTTCGCCTCATCTGTACTTTTGCACCACTCATATCCCTCAGGCGCAGGTCTTAGGCTGTCTATCCAAAGCCTCATTTTATCTCTTTCCATCCATTTCTTGCATTTTTGCTCCACAATGGGGACAATACTCAGTAGGCTCTCCTTTATAAATCTCTATTTTACAAATGGAGCATTCGATACTTCTATGATTGATACAACCACAATCGTATTCGGTGGTCCATCGACGTTCGAACCATACTCCCTCTTGTTGTTTGCGCCAACCCCCTTCGTATAACTTTTCAGCAAGTTTATTACAATCGGGCTCCCATGTGAGGTCATATCCTTCAACCTCTTCCCAAAGGTATCTACGAATTTCTTGGAGCTCTTGCTCTTTTTCCATTTATTTCACTTCCTTCCAACCATTTCGTTTAATAATCCGTCGCATATTAGCAACGCCAACAGGGTTCATACTGTGAATATGAATAGGGTAATTGCGACCAGTCTCTTCGAGCCAGTCGAGGATGCGGATGTAATCACCGCCATATTGGGCATATTTGCCAGCATCATGGTCGATATCAATTAGTGTCAAAAAGCAATCTCTGATATATTTATCCTCATACTCAATGCGCTCGATCCAATATTTCGCCGCATTAACACTCTTGCACCAAACGTATCCCTCGGGTGCGGGTCTACAGTCATCAATCCAAAGTTTCATTTGTTACCTCCCGTAAATAAGTACATTCTTTATCACGAGTTAAAGCACAATTGTTTGCCCAAAATGTACAACCGTAACTTAGGTCATATGCTTTTAAATCTAAAATACAACGGTGATATGGTCCGTTTGATGATATGCAGAATATATACTCTTCCTTGGTCTTTGGTAATTTGTCTACTAATAATTTCATTTGTTGTTTCCCTTTCTTAATCATTTTGCTGCGTTAGGCTTTTTAAGTCATCCATAGAAATGGTTCCATCAACAAAGTTGTCAATGTCATATTCAGAGCCATTCCATCTTTTCAACTTATCTTTGTAGTTAATATTGAAAATTGGGCAGTATTGATTTATATATTTGTACTCAAGAATCTCTAGACTTTCTTTATTGACACCACGGTCACAAAACTCTAAAACCTGAAATTGCACCTCAGATATGTGCTTATTGAGATAATGATATTTTCTCCATTTCAAACTAGAATTGCGATAATTTGTTTTCCCTTGTAGACTACCGATATGCGTTTGAAATCTACCAAATAGATTGATGCTTGAACCAATATATACTATTTCACCGCAAAGAGTAAAAGCGTATACTCCTGCTCGATTTTTTAACAGTGCAACTTCATCACATTGTTTAAAGATTTTTCCAGTCCAATCAAGCTCTGGGTTGTATTTTGCAAACTCCATGCCATTTATTGTGTAGGTCATATGATTACTCCCACTCATCATCGTTGTTTATCTCTGCTAATTTACGCTGAACTGTTTTTACACTGCAACCGAGATTGTCCGCAATATCTTGATCTGACAACCCTTGATTGCGAAGACGCGACATATCCTCAGTGCTATATTTTTGTGGGCGGCCACCTTGTTTGCCGTTCTCAATACAAGCTCTATGACGCTTTTTAGATTTGTCAATAAGTGTGGCACACATACTTTGGATAAGCCCAGTAATGATAGGGTCATCTGTTGACATCTTGTTTTCAACTCCAAAATAAATCATTTGCTTCGCAAGCTCTCCGGCGAAGTTCGTATCTGTTGCGTCATATGCTTTTATAATGTCAATCCAACTCGCATAGAATACAAAATTTTCTTTGTTAGACATAACCAATCCTCCAATCATTTTGTTTTGTCACATATATAATAGCACAAACCATTTAAATTGTCAATGGGTATTTGCAATCGTTTACAGTTTATTTACAAACCAAGATTTTACTATTGTTTAAATCGTGGACAAAACCAATGACATAACTAATACTATAACCTTGATATAGATATAGATATAGATATAGATACTGATAGTAATATTATGTCTAAAGACATAATATTTTGTGTGTTTTGTCTCGGAAGGAATGATTTGTTTGGCTTGGCGCGTGCAGTAGCAATAAATTAGAGTTTTTATTGACTGCGTCGCTTTAGATAGTCAAAGCTAAAGCATTGACTATCTTCTCTTCGCTACTGCGTAGCTCAGAGTCAATATTAAAAGTAGTTGGTAGTTTTTGTTAGGAGTTGTTAGTAAAATTTTTTGTTTTTAATTTATTGGCATAAAAGGACTTGGTAGGTATGATCCTGGTGTGGTTTTAATGCGCCCCCCCCTATTGTTAGATATATTATATAGTAATTCTAATGTCTGGGTGTTGTGAGGTTTGAATGTGTTTGTATTGAATGCCAGGACATTTTGTGCCCAGAGGGGCTTTGGAATGGATGGATTGCGTGGTTAAGAATGGATTTGTATAGGGTTTTGCTGTTGTGTGTTTGGCACTGGAGATTTGATGGTGGGATGGTAGTGCTTGGCGTGGAAGTGCGGATTGTGCGCAGGAAAATACTATCTAGTTTTAAATACTAGGTTGTGTGGAGTTAGTGTTGGTGATGGTGATATTGAAAACGATAACATAGACGGGTTTGGCTGCGTGTTTTTCGATTTGGTATTTGTGTGTGGAAAAGCGTTGTGGAAAAGTCGGAATGTAGTGAGGAATTTGCTGGTTGGATTTGGCTGTGGAAAAGTGGATATGTTGATGTAATAGTTAGTTTTTGGCGTATGTGTATGTGGATTTGAGAGTGATTGTCGTAGTTGTGATAGATCTGAGGCGTTCATTTTGCAGTCAGTGTCTAAAAAAACCACCCATCTACTCAACAAAAACTGAGGTTTTCCTTTGTGGTTTTTTCCACGCCCCCATCCACAAAAAATATGGATTTTTCGTGGTTTTTTGCTCTTTTTGAAAAGTGCTATAATAGTGTCACCGAGGGAGAAGAAAGGACTTCCGAGAGATAAACAGACAACAGAATACAGATAGAGCACCAGACGTGCTAACATTAGATTGTAGTCTATTCTTCTGTTATCTGTCTTTCATAAAAAAAGAAAATCGTTTAACTAACGATAGTATAATGCGCTCGTGGGATATTTATACCTATTAGGAGGATAGGTCTGCCCATTACGATTGAACCAGCGAGGATAAATAATAGGGATATGCTATGGTGTAGTACCATAATTGACGGATTTGATGGGAGTAGTCTACCCAAAATGGCAGTATTGCCGTATCCGTCTGGTAGGAGTCGGTGCACTTACGGAGACGTCTACCATACTATGCACCGTGTACGGTGCGACAAATTATTCATAGAATCACGCAACAAAAAGGCGTTTACGCCCAGGGTAGGTAGGTGAGGGTGGCGTGAGGACGGGTTTAATTTGTCACGTATACAGTTTACTAAATACCGTTGACTATACAACGGAATTGAGTTTAACTATGCAGTAGAACTATAAAACGCATAAGAACTAAATATGGAGGTGATGTCATATGATTGTATGACTTTTTGACTTGTCAATAATTGACAGGTCTTTTTTGGCTTTCTAAAGGGTTTGTGCCACAAACAAGCCCTATTCCAAGCCCACAAGGGCTATATTTTTCAGGTGAGCTCGACCTCAGACCAAAACGAGCAACACGCCTAAAGTGGGCGAAATTTGGAGGTATTTATGAAGAACGCAACGGAACTCAGAACTCTCGTGATGGAGAACGCACTTACTCTCGGCAGACTCAACGCGGAAACTCTCGGCAAAAAGGACTACGACGCCCTGTCCGCCCTGTATCGCAACGCCCTTGACGCCCTTACTGAATGGGCAGGCTTGGACTATGCCCACAAGAGCGACAGCAAGTCTGCAGACCCCTCTTTTACCGCTGTCAAGGCTATCCTTGAACTGTTCGCAACTGACGAGGACAGAATTATCATCGACCAGGCGTCTATGCGTACCATGCGTGACTGTGCTACTAAGCCGAAACGCCTGTACTCTAAGGAGTACACCGACGCCGAAAAGGCACGCAAAAAGCAGGCAAAGACTGTCGAAGAACGCTATGACGACCTTATGACTCTTGGTTGCCCTGAGCGTGAAGACGAGGAAACTATTCAGGAGTATGTAGTAAGAGTCAGCGATTTAGGAATTGACACTATGTCCGAGGGTGTTGATATGCTGATGATGTATAAGAACGCAGTTGCCACCCTTGCCGTTAAGACAAAAAAGGTTGACGACATCAAGGATGCAGGCAATTGGACTTGGAGACGCCCTGTTGCCGTTGACCCTAACACCTTTGCCGACCTTATCGAGAACTATATCGCCGATTGCCTTATGGACGGATACAATATCAAGTCTTCCAAGACTATTCGCGACGAAAAGGCTCAGGCTCGTGAACGCGCAAAGGCTGAAAAGGAAGATGAGAAAAAAGAGTCTGAAACCGTACAGGCTCTTCCTTTGGAATTTGCTGTCTAATCCACACAACACGACCACCCAAAGGGGCGTACTCTCGCAGTATGCCCCTTTTCCGTCCCCACAAAAAGTGGGCTGATGAGTCGCTGAAAATTGCGACGAAACGGAATGAAATTTTAGGAGGGTCTTGCTATGACCAAAGAATGTGCAATCCGTTTCGGCGAATATATTGCCGAAAATAATGACCACTTTGACGAGTGGTGCAGACAAAATAATTATGCCCATACAGACACCATTTATGGGTGCTTTGCTATGTATCCTTGGAGTGCCCGTAAGGCTATCTCTGAATACCGCAAAACCTTTGGGTTTACCGAGTCCGAGTACCGCAATTGGAACAAGGACAAGGGCTGGAAGTGGGGCACTATGGGTGCTCAAGTTAGAATTTAAGGAGGTGTAATTATGCGTATCGCAATTACTACAACAGCAGAGCAGACTAAATATTGTGTTGTCAATGGACAGATTTGGTATATCCGCATTTCAAAACCGTGTGCTATTAGCAACCTTGATGATCCATTTGCCAACCCCGACATCACGCCATATTTGGACAGGCGAACTGTTACTCTTGGCGTTTTTGAAAACGATCCGAACGGGTACTCTGCGAGACCACACGACCGCAGGACTGTTAAATATAATCACTCTGACTATGCTCTGCAACGCTTTAAGGTGTGGTGCGAGCATTATCATTGCAATCTCACTTGGGAAGAAGCTACAAAACTTGCAGGCTGGTGCTAAATCCAGTCAAATTTAAGGAGGAATAACTATGACTTACTATCTAACACAAGCTCCAACATTCTTAGAACTTGCCAAAATGTGCAAGAAGATTGACCATACCATTTACCTTGCCGACAAGCACATTTACCTTGTGAGTATGGAAACAGGCGAAATTTATGCAATCCGTCATCAGTGCAATATGTGGGAAGTGTGTAACTATGCCGAAAACATTGATACGCTTCTTACCAAAAAGCACAAGTACGACAAAATGCTTGAGCGTGGCTTGATTACTTGGGCACAATATGAAAAATTTTTATTGGAGGAAAACTAATCATGAAATCAATTTGCAGAATCATTTCCGTTGTAAGCGCACTGCTTATGCTCGGACTTGCAGGGGGCGTAAGCAACGGCGAGCCTATTATGAATCTCGTATGGTGCGCTCCGCTTCTTTTGCTTGCATACGTTACTGCTCGCATCGGAGGAAGTGATAAGTGACAGACAGCATAAGAACCCTTGCAGCAGCCGTAACTTTACAGGCAGTAAAAGAGTATTTTTCCAAACCCAGTGAGCGGAAGAAAATCTTGCAAGACCTGCGCTCTCCATGGATGGACAATCTCACAGACGGGCAGTCTCTTGTGGTTGCCGAACAGCTCGAAAACCATCCAGACGAAATCAAATCAAGATTGCGCAAAAACGCCAAAATTATATGATATAATAAGCTCAAAGGAGTTGATATAATGGCAAAAATTCTAATCAAAAATAGGGCCGAAATTGAACGTATGGACTTTGCGCCAAACACCGCTCTTATTAGCATAACAGATGCAAATTGGCACTTTGCAAAGCTTAAGAGCGAACCAACTTTTTTGCTCAAACTTGCATTCGACGATGTTGACAACGACATTTTTCTTGGGGCAAATGAAAGCGAAAAGGATGATATAGCCAAAAGATATCATATGCTTAGTGACGAGCAGGCCGAACAAATTGCCAATTTTTATCTTCGCATCCAAAATAGCGCAGATATCATTATTTGTCAGTGTGAGCATGGTCAGAGCCGAAGCGCCGCAGTTGCCGCCGCAATCCTTGAATATCGCAATAGAAGCGGAATTAAAGTGTTTGCGAATGATAAATATTGCCCAAACAAAGCAGTTTTCAACAAAATCTTAAACAAGCTAAAGGCTATCAGGTGATAGTCTTTTTTAATGCGCAAAAAGGAGCATCAAAATGATTACACTTATTCTCTGCAACATCTACGTTGCACGCACCATGACCGCCGACGAAATGAAGTCCGAGCTTACAGATCCAGAGTCCATGTTCGTCACCATCTTAGCAAAAGCCTTTTACTTCCCTGCATGGGTAGTAAAGAAACTCGCACACTAAATCAAAAATAACGCCAAAAATGGCAAAAGAGAGGTAAAAAATATGACCATCAATATCCAGAATTGCGCAAATGTTAACGTTACAGGCTCCCACAGTGGCAGAAATTGCAAGGCTGTCTACAACATCACGACAGGTGATTTCTATGCATCTGTACTCGATACCGCCAAGATTCTTGAAGTATCTCCTGGCGCAGTCAGCTTTGCTCTTGACCCGAAGCACAATAGAACCTGTAAGGGCATGCGGCTTTGCTTCTTGTCCCGTATCATGGAATATCTTGATGAAATCAAGGAAGCAAACGATATTCGCGCCAAGAAGTCTGCCGAAAATGAATCCAACTCTACCGAGTATGAAAAGCTCCGCAAGGCGCAGGCAGACTACCGACAGCACAAGCAGAGTGCCGAGGAATTCCGGCGGCTCATGGAAGAAGAGCTGCGGCTCATGGAAGAGGCCGAGCGTGTTCTGAAGGGAGAATAATTATGTATAGACAGTACGAAGATGCTCGTAAGCTCGAAAAGAAGCTTGCAAAACTGAAAAGACGATATAGAAAGGCTCATGATGAAGACGAACTAATCTATCTTGCCCAAGAGATCGCAGAGCTCGAAGAACGAGTGAACTTTGCTTGGCAAGACGAAGAATATGAGGAGGACTATCAATGAAACTTGCCGCTGAACTCGACTTCGTAGTCGAAAAGTTCAAACAAATCCGAAACCTTGAAACCTATGCCGCAAATCTCAAAAAGAGCGGAGCATATAACGACTTTGAGACCCGACTTGCGTGGGATTGCCTGCGAGCAACTATCCCGACCGAAACTGTCTGTGATTGGTATAGAAAGTACGAATGCACCGACGACCATATCACCACGCTTGTTAAGAAAGCACTCAAAATTGCAAGAGGAGGAACTTGAGAATGTGTTATTGGACCGTTCAAAAGTATCGAAACGGCAAATGGCTGTATGTGAGTGGTACAGACCAATATGGAAATCCGATTCACACAGAGAATAAAGATTGGGCATGGAAATTCTATAACTTCGATATTGCCATGTCCTATTTTGATCTTGGATATACAATCCTTAAAAACTGGTAAAAGGAGTTGATAAAATGAAACTCATCAAAACCCTAACCGCAATCATACTTGCGGAAATAGCCATCGCCATTCCCATACTCGTAGGCATCTATGTTTGGAGTATGGTATTTTTTGTATAAGAAAGAGAGGAAACGCTTATGACAATCAAATACATCAGCTTCGACGGCCAAGAGTTCGACACAAAAGCCGAATGTCTTGCATACGAAAAGCGACTCAAGAAACTCCTTTTGTCAGTAAGATTCTACAAAGGTAGAACTCGAATGAAGTATACAACAGTAGAAGAATTTTATAACTGTTACAATAACGCCACTAGATGCATATTCCCGTCACTTGAAGCAAAACAAGAAGTATGTGGTTATTATGGATTTTGTGCCATCAAGAAAGATGGTTGGCATGCAGATATAAATAACAAATGCTTAAAGTATAGAGCCAATGACGAAGAAGGCGCTTGGCAGGAAGATGAGGAGAATTAATTATGTCAAAATTCTGCCCAATGTGCAACGAAATTACCAACTGTACCGACAACTGCAAGAATTGTCTTGAGGAAGAGGAACGGAATAAGAACCTTTTTGGTTGTGAAGCCATTGGGTATTGCCCGTTTAATAATCAAAAAGAGGGCTTTCAATGCCCAAACTGCCCATATGAAAAATATGGTGGATATTATGAGGAGGAAAATAACAATGAGTAAATACACAGACCTAAAATCCAAACACCAAGCAGAGGTGAACGCATTCCCATTTGGATTTGCATTCAACCAAAAGCAATTCGAGGAAATGATGTCCAAGTGGGGACTTGCCCCAACAGATATCGATAAAATCTATTCTATCGGTGGCGGTGGATATGTCCGAAAGTCAGATGCCGAGGCAATGCACAAAATGTTTGAACGCCACGAACTTGAGCGTAAAATGGCTCGTAAGCACGGTGATGAATATCTGTTTGAGATGTTCAATTATGAACTTGCAAATCACGAGTATTGTATTACCGGCGAACTTGGCGATACCCTTGATGCTCTTGGTCTGACTATTGACGAAATCAACGCAGACCCAATGATGGCAGACGCTTTGAAGAGAGCAATTGCCGTACAGGAGGACTGCTAATGCCATACACCATAGAAGATTACAAAACTGTTTGCTATGCCGCAGGAGAGTTGAGCATAGCAGTTGAAGCATTACAGGAAGCACAGTTTAACATTGCCAACGGTGGTAACTGGACGGATTTTGGAAAATGTTTAGATGCAGTATTTCAGGCGAATGAACGTTATAACAAGGTTAACAATGATTGTGCTATTGCAGCATATGAACGTGAAAGCGAGGATTGCTAATGAACATAACAACAATAGGCACCAACTACCACGGCGAGAAATGCTACCGAGTATATCTTGCCACAGGCACCGCTTGGTACAAAGTATTCCAAGTCTATGCCTACAGCGAGTCTGAAGCAGTAGACCTTGTTGCAGACCACATTGAAGAACATGAGTACGAAGGTCTATATGCCGATTACTATGAAATTGCCGACCTTTGCGGCCCCGGTCAATCTGTCGATGAATATGTCGAAGCCCACGGACTAATTTGTTGCGGCAACCACGGAATTTATCTTGATGTTGCAGGTTTGGAGGAAATAAAATAATGACTTACAGAGCATTGAAGAAAATCAC
>JAEIGA010018824.1_pt1 | contig 10524 bp, 7 predicted proteins | sample 9270691 | NCBI WGS metagenome assembly JAEIGA01 (sample SAMN17057246, study PRJNA624740) | gut metagenome | biome: biome; isolation source: fecal sample | host: Bos grunniens | place: China: Xizang | collected 2019
ACGTACTCTGCCATGGTTGAAGAAGGCGTAATAGGGTAGATCGCTGCATGCTCGCTGAAAAGGTAAGCGATGTGCGCTGCTGCCCAGTTACCGTCACAAGTGACGAATTTTTTAACGTTTGCCATAGTTTTATTGTGATTTTATGTTGTATTTATGTGTGTCTTAAATATTTATCTCGTTAATATCCATATTTTGCCATACATAACATACAAATTTAGTGTTTTTTTCGATATAAACCTTAAAAAATGAAAAAAATCCCTCATCAATATACGAATGTGATATGAACTATATGCTTTTCTTATGTTGTTGTATATGAGAGTGTTAAGATATTTTGGCGCCTAGTATATGAGAGAGTGAAAATAAAATATTATCTTTGTGCCGATGCTTCCATTCCGGAAGCGCCGTACATAAATACTGAATATATCAAGACATTATCATGAAAAAGACATTATCATCAGCCGCCTGTCTTCTCTTTTCTGCCCTGATTGCGGATGCACAGGTGTCAGGAGAAGATTATCTTATCCATACCGAGGCAGTCGGAAGTGAAATCAGGAAGGAAATCATCATTCCGGAAGTCGGCGGTTATCAGGTTCTCAAGGGTGATTTCCATCTTCATACCGATTTTTCTGACGGTTGTGTATGGCCGGATTATCGTGTTCGCGAGGCATGGTATAATGGTCTTGATGTAATTGCGATAACAGACCATGTCGAAGTTCTGAGTCATGACGGAGAGCTTGACATGAAGAAGTTTGATTACAATGCCTCTAACCGTATTGCGGCAGAGGAAGCTGTGTATTACGATCTTCTTGTTGTTCCCGGTATCGAGATTTCACGAAGCAAGCCGTTCGGCCATATGAATGCACTTTTCGTCAAGGATGCCAACAAGGCAAATGTGAAGGATCAGATGGATGCCCTCAATGCCATGGTCGAGCAGGGAGCATATATTTTGTGGAACCATCCTGGTTGGCCGGATGATAAATGTACGATGTATCCTATGCACGAAGAACTTATCGCCAAAGGCGTAATCAAGGGTGTGGAGATATTTAATGATGTTGAGTCGTATCCGATTGCATATGACTGGATTAAGGAGTATGGCCTTCATCCGTTTGCCAATTCTGATGCCCATGGCCCGGTTGATTCATATTATAGAGGAATGCGTCCGATCACTCTTCTTCTTGCGAAGGAAAGGACTTTGGATGCAGTCAAGGAAGCGATGTTTGCTGGCAGGACCGTAGCCTTCTTTGCAGGCAATCTGATGGGAAAGGAAGAGTATGTTTCTGCACTGGCGCATGAATGTCTCGAGTATAGGCTCCTTAATAAGTTCGATGATGTCATAGAGGCCACAGTCTCAAATAAGTCGGATATTCCGTTCCTTCTCTATGTCGAGGGGTGGACAGCACCGATGCGAGTGGGACCACGCCAGACTGTCAAGTCGAGATTCGGAATGAATGATACAGTCGTTTTGAAGAATTGTATTGTCGGCAAAGGACAATATGTTTCTATTCCTCTGGAAAATCTCTGATTTAAATAAGGAATTTGTATCTTTGCAAAGATATGCCCTTATAGTTTAATGGATAGAATTTCAGATTCCGGTTCTGACGGTTGCGGTTCGATTCCGCATGAGGGTACAAAAAGCGTCGACTCTTAGTGAGCCGACGCTTTTTGTGTTTAAAGTCTCGTATTACTTGCACCACTGGTCCAGCCAACGGAAGTACTCCCTGTGCCACATGAGCGCGTTCTGCGGCTTGAGAATCCAATGGTTCTCGTCTGGGAAGATAAGAAGCCTTGAAGGTACTCCCATCATCTGTGCTGCATTGAATGCTGCCATACCCTCATCGACAGGTACTCTGTAGTCCATTGCTCCATGGATGACCATAAGTGGTGTATGCCATCTGGTCACAAGCTTGTGAGGTGAAAGAGCGTAGTGACGGATTGCCCTTGGCTCAGTGCTCCAAGGTGAGCCTCCCTGCTTGATTCCACCGAATGTCACTCCATCTCCGGCAGGACCGATAGGGCACTCAGGGGTGCCTACGCGCGGATCGATGACGGCTACATGATTTCCTCCATTGTCGAAGTTAGGGAACCACATCTCTTCAGTTGTCATGTACATGTGCTCCTCGTTGAAAATGCCTGCGTGCGCGATGAAAGCGTCGAATGTATTCTCGTGAGTACCACAGAGATAGTAAACTGAATAACCGCCGTAGCTTGCACCGCAAGCCGCCATCTTTCCTACAAACGGCTCAGCCTTGACATTGCGTGCTGCAGCAAGGTAGTCCTGCATGTTCTGGCCAGGATAGTCTCCTGAAATCTGTTCTGTCCACTCCTGACCGAAAGCTGTTGTTCCTCGTCTGTTTGGAAGAACCACTACATAACCCTGTGAAGTCATCAGACGATAATTCCATCTGTATGACCATCCCTGACTCAAGGTTCCCTGAGGGCCTCCAAGACATATCAGGATAGAAGGGTATTCCTTATTCTCGTCGAACTGCGGCGGGTACAGAACCCATGTGAGCATATCCTTGCCGTCTGTTGTCTTTACATAGCGAGCCTCGGTTTCATGGCTGGCAAGCTGGTCGATGATGTGCTTGTTTTCATTGGTTATCTGCTTGTATGCCACTGCTTTATCTGTTAATGGGCATTCTGCCTTCAAAGCCTTCTTGCCTGTAGGAGAAGACTTAGGGCCATCTGTGACAGTCACGGCTACAAGTTCGGTAGGGAAGTCCATGCTGCACCATGTAGAATAAAGTGTGACGTTTCCGTTCTCAGCCTCCTCGATGTGGAATGGAGAGCCGAAATCGTACCACATATCCTCGCCGGTGAGACGCTCGATTCTGCCGTTCTCAGCCTTGAATATACCCTCGATTCCCTCTGCAAGAGCTGCAAAATAGATGGATTTCGAATCAGCGGACCAAGTAGATCCTGCTACATTGTATTTGAAGGCCGCTGTGATGTCCTGAATGTTTGAAATTTCATGCATGCCGTTGCTTCCGTTATTCACGTCTGCAACCATAAGTCTCTGCTTGTCAGCCTCATATCCGTCTCTCTCCATGCTTACCCAGCATATCTTCGAGCCGTCAGGACTCCATACCGGATCAGTGTCGTAGCCGCCTTTCATGTCGATGACTTCAGTCTGTCCGGTCTGTACATTATAGATATAGATTTCTGTATCAGTTGAGAATGCGTACTTCTTTCCTGTGACCTTTCTACATGAATATGCGATGAATTTTCCGTCCGGACTCCAAGCGAGCTGCTCTATACCGCCGAACGGCTCTGTCGGAAGCTCATAAAGTTCCTTTTCGCCCTCCAGGATGTCCTTTGAGGATGCGGATGTTACAGAACCGTTGAAAGAAAATCCTGAAACGAATGTGTGAGGAATCTCCATCACGGTGTGGTCCCAGTGACGATACATAAGGTCATCGGTAGTATAGGCTGTCGCCTTGTCAAGGTCGCTGTAGCAGTCGGCCGGTGACTTTACGTCGCTTTTTACTGTGCTGACATACATGACCTTGGTCTGGTCAGGTGAAAGCTTGAATTCGCTTATTCCTGCTGGTATGTCGCTGATTTTATGTAGCTTGCCAAGTTTCCAACCCTTGCTGCCATGAGAGATCGGAGCGCTCCATATCTGACCGCCCATTGTAAAGACAAGAGTCTTTCCGTCGTTGCTCCACCGTGCATTGCCCACGCTCTTTCCTGAGAATGTAAGCTGCTGATTGTCAGAACCGTCGGTCTTGCAGATATAAAGGTTTCTTACGCTTCTGTTATCTGTTACAGATGTGTAGCTTACACCATAAAGAATGTATTTTCCGTCTGGTGAAACCTGTGGATCCGAGAGCCTTCCGAAAGCGAGAAGTGCTTCCGGTGTCATCTTTCCGTCTTCAATGACGATCTCACTTTTACCGATATATCCCTCGGTAGGGAATCCTTTCGTTTGCGCGTCCATAGCAAATGTGCTTACTAATGTCGTTCCTAAAAGAATGACTGATCTGATGAATCTGTTTTTGTTCATTTTATCTTTTGTGTTTATTGTTATTCAATGATTCGTGGCTCCTATTCGGACGGTCTGTCATCATATAGGTCTGCGGCACGTCGAAGCTCTGTAGCTACGGCCTCGCGTACATGAGCAGGGGAGAGTATCTCGATCCTGCTGCCATGCTTGCAGAACTCCATGATAAGTGCGGTATTCGGGCATACGAAAATCTCGAATGTAGTATATGTTCCTGATGACAGTTCTTTCTGGCTCGAATGAATCGGCAGGTCCCGGAGGTATCTTGCCTCGGTCTCATGAGCTCTGAATCGTATGGTCTCGCCTCTGCCGTCAGGCAGATATATGCCGAAGCTTGTGGCAAAGGCCTCGTCCACGTCGAATCCGGCCGGCATCCTGAACTTCTTTCCAGTAGTCTCGAGGCTTATCACCCTGTCCAGGCCATATACTCTCATGGCGGATCTTTCAATACAGTAACCGACTATATACCAGCGTTTTGCAAACTCCTTGACGGCGTAAGGCCTTAATGTGTACGTCGTTGGCTGGGAGCTTGTGTATTTCTGATATGATATTGCAATCTCATGGTTCTCAGTCATTGCTTCCATGACGGTGGTCAGGTGGTTATGTCCCGACGGAATGTCTTCTACTGAAACTCTTCCGGAGAGCCTCTCCTTGCCCAATGAAAGTATGTTGTTGACCGTGAATGTGTTGATAAGCCATGCGGATTCCGCGTTCTCGTCGGAAATATCGCTTGAATATGGGATGAAATATCGGTTGGTACTTCGGTTGCATTCTATCTGTATACCGAAGACCTCGTCGATTGCAGCTCGATGATTGTTAAAGGTCCTGCGGGAATATGGGGAGTCAAATCTGTCTTCCCATCTGTCGCAGATCTCTTCGAGTGACAATCCGTGGCTGCCGGCTCGTACGAATGTATTCACGAGCCATATGTATTTCTGTAATAATTCTGTAACCATCAGCTGATCTTGCTATAATCCTTGATCTGGTATTTGTCTTTTCTTAACTCTCTGACCAAAAGAGCATTGCGTGCCTGTCCCAATGTCGGGTCCATCTCCAGTACTGCCTCTGCAGCTGCTCTTGCTGCACTGAGGATCATTCCGTCTTTTGCCAGCGAAGCAATGTTGAGGCTGATCGGTAGGCCGCTCTGCTGTGTGCCTTCGAGGTCTCCCGGGCCTCTCATCTTCATGTCTTCCTCGGCAAGCTCGAATCCGTTTTCGGTTGCGCACATCAGCTCGATCCGATGTTTCGATTCCTTGCTGAGCTTATGCCCTGTCATCAGGACGCAATACGATTTCTCGCTTCCTCTTCCCACTCGTCCGCGGAGCTGGTGGAGCTGGCTCAAACCGAATCTTTCTGCACTTTCGATGACCATCACAGATGCATTGGGCACATCCACTCCGACTTCAATTACGGAAGTAGCTACCAATATATCCGCCCGACCAGCTGCGAATGCATCCATGTTGAATTTCTTCACATCGTTAAGCTGTTTTCCATGGACCACGGCAGTCTTGTATTCCGGGAAAGGAAATTTCGTCATAATCTCCTCTGCTCCTGCTTCAAGGCTTTGATAATCAAGTTTTTCCGTCTCGTTTATGAGGGGGTATACAATGAATATCTGCCTTCCGAGCGCTATCTGGTCACGCATGAATTTATACAATGCCGAGCGTTTGCCGTCTGTCGCGTGAATGGTCTGCACAGGCTTTCTTCCCGGCGGGAGTTCGTCTATTACGGATACATCCAGGTCTCCGTACAGAGTCATGGCAAGAGTGCGTGGAATAGGAGTCGCAGTCATGACCAGAACATGTGGCGGCGCGCCGCATGATGCCTTTCTCCAAAGTTTCGAGCGTTGCTCTACTCCGAACCTGTGCTGTTCGTCGATGATGGCAAGGCCAAGGTTCTGAAACATTACATTATCTTCCAGAAGGGCATGCGTTCCGACGATGATTCCGATCGATCCGTCTTCGAGGCCGGAATGTATCTCCCGGCGTTCTGAAGTCTTGCTGCTTCCAGTCAGAATCGCGGTCTTCACTCCAGTAGGCTCCAGGAATTTCTGTATATTCTTAAAGTGTTGCTGTGCAAGCACTTCCGTCGGTGCCATGATGCATGCCTGATATCCGTTTCCTATTGCAATCAGGGCAGTCAGCACTGCGACCATGGTTTTCCCGCTACCCACATCTCCTTGCAGCAGGCGGTTCATCTGATGCCCGCTTTTCATGTCGTTGCGGATCTCTGTGATCACGCGTTTCTGGGCCCCCGTCAGCGGGAAAGGGAGGGAATCGTAGCATTTATTGAATGCTTCTCCGACGCGAGGCATGAATATTCCTTGCTCGGCGCGGCTCCTTATGTATTTCTGCTTCAGCAGCGACAGCTGGAGGAAGAAAAGTTCCTCGAATTTGAGTCTGTATTTCGCCTTTTCCAGCGAAGCCATGTCCTTAGGAAAATGAATGTTCCTGATGGCGAACTGCAGCGGTACAAGACCATATTGCTTCATCACATAATCCGGCAGCGTGTCTTCGATATGGCTCAGTCCTTTTGCAAGGGCGGATTCCATCAGCTTGTTCATGACCTTGCCGGTGATTCCGCCGTTCTTGAGTTTGTCTGTGCTCGGGTATACTCCGGTCATGCTGCCTGTCCCCAGACCTGTGACGGCTGGTGCCTGTGCATCCTTTACAGGGTCGACATCCGGGTGGACTATATTTACCCTGTTTCCGAATCTTGAAGGCTTGCCGAAGAAGATGAATTCGCTTCCCGCCTTGAGCTTTCCGAACATCCATTTTATGCCTTTGAAAAAGACCATTTCGAGCTCTCCTGTCTCATCTCCAGCCCATATGCTCATTCTTCGTATCATGTTGAATTTCAGTTCTTCCGACTCGTTCTGATACTGTAGGCTGCTGTATACCGGAGACGGTCCTTTACCATAAAGTTCAACTCGCAGGACCTTCGCTTTAAGCTGTATGAAAGCCATGTCTGGCCTGATGTCACAGATGCGTACCAATGAACTCCTGTCGATGTACCTGAAAGGGTATATGCGAAGTAGCTGACCGACCGTTTCCACGGCCAGTTCTTTCTTCAGAAGATCAGCTCTTTTGGGGCCAACTCCTGGAAGAAACTGGATGTCTGTATTTAGTTCGTTCTGTGCCATAACATGGCAAATCTACTAAAAATCCTCATACTTTCCGACTATGAACAGATAATCTCTTGCATTGTTGATAAAATGCCCTGTTTTGTCCACATAATTCATTAATTTTTACTACTTTTGTAGGTTATTTATGGAAACTAACTGAAGTTATGGGAAAGAAATTGGTTGTAGGCATCACTCAGGGAGATGGAAACGGCATCGGTTATGAGGTGATTATCAAGGCTCTCGCTGATGAAAGGATGCTTGATTTATGTACTCCGGTGATCTATGGGTCATCGAAGATCTTCGGATTCTATAAGAAGCAGATTCACAATATCGAACAGATAAACACCAACGTCATCAGTTCAGCAAAGGATGTTCACCAGAAGAGGGTGAATATTGTCAACTGTCTGCCTGAAAATGTCTTCGTGGAGCCTGGTCAGGCTACTCCGGAGTCTGCAAAATCGGCGATGACGTCGCTTGAGAAGGCGGTTGAGGATATCAAGAACGGTTATATCGACGTACTTGTCACAGCTCCTATCAACAAAAGGGCGATGGTCGGCGAAGGGTTCGGATATACCGGTCATACCGAGTATCTTGAGAAGGAATTCGGTGTTGATGAGGTTGAGATGATTATGGTATGCGACCAGCTTAAGGTCGGTGTCGTTACAGGACATATTCCGTTGAAGGATGTGTGCAAGAGCATCACTAAAGAAGCTATTCTCAAGAAATTACGTCTCATGAAGGCATCGCTTGAGCAGGACTTCGGTATCGATGCTCCAAAGATTGCAGTCCTTGGACTCAACCCGCATTGCGGTGACGGCGGTCTTCTTGGTGATGAGGAACAGCAGGTTATCCTTCCTGCAGTAAAGGCAGCAAATGAAGAGGGAATCATGGCCTTTGGACCATACTCTCCAGACGGATTCTTCAGTCTTGCCAATTACAGTAAGTATGACGCAGTTCTGGCGATGTATCATGATCAGGGACTTACTCCATTCAAGGCAATAGCTTTCGAGGAGGGTGTGAACTATACAGCGGGACTTCCGATCATCAGAACTTCTCCAGATCATGGGACAGCATATGAAATGGCGGGACGTGACAAGGCTGATCCTCGTTCAATGAAGTCTGCAATCTACGCTGCGATTGACATCTGGCACAGACGTGAAGAGTACAGACAGCTGATGGAGAACAGGATGACCATCCAGTTGCCTGATACTGAAATCAAACCGAGAGGTGGTAGAATCATCGAATAGTCATGGTGCGGGAAAACCATGAACAGCAGCGCCCGCCGATATTGTTGTATACCGACGGAGCGTCAAGTGGAAATCCGGGACCAGGAGGATATGGAGTGGTCCTGAAGTGCGGAGGATATGCAAAGGAAATGTCAGGAGGCTTCAGTCTTACGACAAACAACAGGATGGAACTTCTGGCCGTTATAACAGGACTCGAGGCTATAAACTGGGCCAATGCAGAAGTGCATGTGTGGAGCGATTCGTCATATGTGGTGAATGCAATCAACAAGGGTTGGCTTGAGAACTGGCAGCGCAAGGGATTCGCAAAGGTGAAGAATCCTGATTTGTGGATGAGGCTCGTGCCGCTTCTCAGAAAGCACAGGGTTGCTTTCCATTGGATAAAGGGCCATGCAGGGCATCCTGAAAACGAACGTTGTGATGCCTTGGCAGTAGCGGCAGGAGCAGGTGCAGTGGCCGCAGGAGTGGCTCTGAATCCGGATTCAGGTTATACCCCGGAATAAATGAAAATGTAAAACGAAAAATATAAAGTATTATGAAAAAACATCTTATCGCAGCAGTTGCAGCTCTTTGCGTATTTGGCGCAACAGATATGATGGCTCAGAGAGGTGGCAGGCCTCATTACAACGGCAATCGTCATCATTCGATGTATCATGAGTCAGGTGTGACCCTTTCTGTAGGATATCTTCATTCAAATTATAAGCATAAGGAATGGGAGAATGAAAGTAGAAACAAGGATCAGGGACTCAATGGTATCAATGTAGGGGTTACCAAGGATTTCAACATCATAAGGAATTCTCTCTATTTTCAGACAGGTCTTTCATATCAGTGGCAGACTTCAAGCAACAGGATTAAGGACGGGCTTGGAACACAGGTATGGAAGCGTAATGAGCACTATCTTGATATTCCACTCAGGCTTAAGTTTACTATTGATGTGATGCCTGAGATCAGAGCCTTTGTTTATGCCGGTCCTACACTTGACTTCGGTCTTTCATCTACTCTTAAGGGTCGTGTTAAAGTTGCAGATAACGAAATCCTAACTTATAAATACAACTATTTTACAGGAAAGTCAGGGAACATGGAATATCCGACTCCTGCAAGCCCATACAGAGCATTCGATATCTTCATGGGTGGCGCTATCGGTGCTGAAATCTATGATATCGTGGAAGTTAAGCTTGGGTTCGACTGGGGACTTATCAACAAGAACAGACGCAAGGAAGTTGCAGATTATATGGTTACACACAGAAATCTTTTCCATTTAGGTCTCGGTGTGAAATTCTAGAAATATAAACAGATATAAAAGATGTCATTAACAGACTTATTCAAGAAGATTTTCGGATCCAAGGCCGACAGAGACCTTAAGGCTATCCAGCCGACACTCAATAAGGTTTTGGATGCATACAAGGTGATTGACAAGCTCTCGGATGATGAGTTGCGTGAGAAGTGTCAGAGCCTTAAGGACAAGATACAGGCAGCTATCGCTGCAGATGAGGCAAGAATTGCAGAGATCAAGGCAGAACTTGAAAACGATATTCCGCTCAAGCAGAAGGAGTCTCTTGCAACAGAGCAGGACAAACTTGTGAAGAAGGTTGATGAGACTATTGAGAAGGTACTCGATGAGATTCTTCCTGAAGCCTTTGCAATCGTCAAGTCTACTGCACGTCGTTTCAAGGAGAATCCTGTAATAAAGGTTAAGGCTACAGAGTTTGACCGAAACCTGAGTACCACAAAGGAGTTCGTAACCATCGAAGGCGACTATGCAGTATGGCAGAATCATTGGCTCGCCGGTGGAAACGAGGTTACATGGGATATGGTACATTACGATGTGCAGCTCATCGGTGGTATCGTTCTCCATCAGGGTAAGATCGCCGAGATGGCTACCGGAGAAGGTAAGACACTCGTGGCTACTCTTCCTGTCTTCCTCAATGCATTGGCTGGCAAGGGAGTACATGTCGTTACAGTCAACGACTACCTTTCTAAGCGAGACTCTGAGTGGATGGGACCTCTCTACATGTTCCATGGCCTTTCAGTAGATTGCATCGACAAGCATCAGCCGAACAGTGATGCCAGAAGGAAGGCATATGCATGTAACATTACCTTCGGTACAAACAACGAATTCGGTTTCGACTACCTCCGTGACAACATGTCCAGCT
>JAEIGA010018825.1_pt1 | contig 10524 bp, 9 predicted proteins | sample 9270691 | NCBI WGS metagenome assembly JAEIGA01 (sample SAMN17057246, study PRJNA624740) | gut metagenome | biome: biome; isolation source: fecal sample | host: Bos grunniens | place: China: Xizang | collected 2019
CTAATTTTGAATTCTGAATTTCCCCTCACCTCTTCGATGTATCCATCAGCAGGTCGGTATCCACACCCTTGGTGGCCACCAACATCAGCACAAATCTCACCACAATAAACCCGATGAAGGCTATCCACAAGGCCCTGTTGCCAAACATAGCCTCCAGCGCAAAGAAGAGCACAAAGAAGGCCACAAGGGCAAAGAAGGTGGTGTTGCGCATAATGCGCGTCTTGGTGGCACCGATGAGAATACCATCAATAAGGAAGGGGATGAATCCCACCAGCGGCACCATCACAATCCACCATATATACTCCTCGGCGCAGGCCATAATCGTAGGACTCGAGGTGAAGATACCCAAGATGGGCTCCCACCAGAAGATGTAGGCAACAATATACATCAGCGCCACACCCGCACACCAGACAAGCAACAGCCTATTGCACCTGCGCAGACTCTCGCGGTTCTTCTCGCCAATGAACCTGCCCGTGAGCGACTCGGCAGCATAGCAAAAGCCATCGAGCATATAACTAAAGAGCATAAACAACTGCATAAGCAGTTCGTTGGTGGCAAGGATGGTATCGCCAAATCGTGCCGAGAAGGCGGTGAAACAGGTATAGACGGTGCATACACACAGGGTGCGCAAAAAGGCGTCGGAGTTGATGCGGAAGAACCTCACAAGGGGCTCCAAGTGGAGAATCTCCCGAAGGTTTATGACCCTGACATAGTCGCCATACTTAATGGCAATAATCAGCAGGGTGATAACCAATGCCACATATTGGGCCACAACCGTACCCCAAGCAATACCCGCAACCCCCATCTCAAGGCCAAAGACAAACCACAGCGAGGCGGCAATATTGATAACATTGTTGATGATTGACACCACCATAGGTGTTGTCGTATCCTGCATACCCGTCAGCCAGCCGTGGAGCGAGAAGATACCGATGGCGGCAGGCGCTGCCCATATTCGAGCATAGAAATACTCGGCAGCCAGCGCCATCATCTCCCCGGAGCCTCCCTCCATAATCTTTATGGCAAGGCGACCTATCGGGCGGTTGAAGAGGAGCAACAGGAGCGCAATGGCAAGTGCCACAAGCAGTGAGCGCCCAAGAATGGCAGCACCCTCTCGCTTATCGCCCGCACCATAGGCTTGGGCAGCAAGTCCGCTGGTGCCCATACGGAGGAATGCGAAGTTCCAATAGATGAAGTTGAAGATGGCTGTGCCGATGGCCAGAGCGCCTATGGTTGCATCGTCGCCGATGCGGCCTGCAATGGCAATATCAATCATACCCAACAGCGGTATGGTGATGTTGCTCACAATGCTCGGAACGGCAAGACGAAGAATGGCTCTATTCATATCGGGACAAGCTTAAATCCATATTGACACTCTACCTAGGTGGGTGGTCCTCAAATAAAAATTCTCCACTCCTTGGGTAGCAGGGAGTTGGTGCGAGCGCCAATGCGCTTTGTGAAACCTATGGGCTCACCCTGCCACAGCAGCAGGTTGAGTCCCTCCTCCAAAGAGGCTACAGCAGAGAGTTCCTCGCGGCGCAGAAAGCGGTGGACATCTTCCTGGGTGAGTTCCACAGCGTGGAAAGCCTCCCTATTGAGCCACGCCGAGAGCGCCAGCGAGTGGTCGGGCTTGAACTTCTTGCCAAACATCTCGCCCACCTTCACACCCGAGAAGAGCACACTCATCTGCTCCGCCACGGTACGCACATCGGCCCATTGGGACTCGGGGTAGGCATAGATACTCTCGCCAATGGTGGCAAACCTGAACTCCCCCCTCAACATCGGGGCTACTTGTGCCACAACCTTGCGGTCCACCTCCCCGAAGGGGTTTTTGCGGGCCTTGGGGCTCTTGGCTCTGCCCGAGCCGCCATCGCCCTTGAGCACAATGGCCGCAAAGAGGCCCTCCCCCTCGGTCCTATGGGGGTAGAAGTGGAAACACTCGGCATCGGCAGCCCTCTGGCGCACAATGCCCCACTCCTCGGGGCACACAATATCAATATGCTCGCCCCCGAACTCTTCACACAGCCACTCCATCTGCTCCTCGTTCTCCTCGCGATTGAAGGTGCAGGTGGAGTAGATGAGAATACCTCCGGGCCTGAGCGCCGCCCACGCCTCGGCCAGAATGCGCCTTTGGCGTGCAGCGCAGAGTTTCACATTGTCGAGGCTCCAATTATCCCTCGCCTCCTCGCTCTTGCGAAACATACCTTCGCCCGAGCAGGGAGCATCCACCGCCACAACATCAAACCACCCCTCGAGCGAGCGCGAGAAGTGTTCGGGATCGTTGGAGGTGACAACCGTATTACCAACACCCCAACGAGTAATGTTCTCGGCAAGGATAAAAGCCCTCTGACGGATGACCTCATTGGCAACAACAAGGCCCTTGGTGCCCACAATGGAGCTATAGAGAGTCGATTTGCCTCCGGGTGCGGCACACATATCCAGCACCCTTATTCCCTCGGGCACCTCCCCTGCGAGCGCCTGCTCCAGAAGGTAGCCCACAAACATTGAGGAGGCCTCCTGCACATAATAGCCTCCGGCCTGAAAGTGACCATCGCGCGTGAATGACGGCCTCTCGGAGAGATAGCGTCCCCAACCACACCACGCCACCTGTCGTCCCTCGGGCGCAGGGTGAGGCTTGTGTGGATTAAGGCGTATGGAGGTGGGCTGGGGTGCCTCCTCCAAGGCCTCCAGCAGCGCCGCAACCTCCTCCTCGGAGAGTTGCTCCCTCAATAGTTTCACAAAGTCGCTATTCATCTTCTTTAAGCCATCAACTAATCGTTATTCCCCTTCGGACACACGCCTCCGCCCGTCGGGCACCCTCTGCTCTCCTTACTCGCAATTTTAATCCTCCTTCGGAGGCTTTTAATTGCTCTCGCTCGGTAGAGTCTGCAAGCAGCCTCTACGCTCGCTTACTCGCAATTTTGAATTTTGAATTTTGAATTGGATTATTAGAACCCAATCATTCGGCTCTCACGACCCTGGGCGGCATTGAGCACCTCGAGGTTAGAGATGATGGTATCGACAATCTCGGGTTTGCCCACAAAGTCAATCTCATCAATATTGATTGTCAGCAACTTACCCTTATAGGAGGAGATCCACTCATTGTAGCGATTATTGAGCCTCTCGAGGTACTCGAGGTCGATGTTCTTCTCATACTCGCGACCGCGCTTAAGAATCTGCCTTACGAGGGTGGGAACACTAGCCTTGAGGTAGATGAGAATGTCGGGCGAGGGCACAAGGTCGGTAGCCAGAGTGAAGATTTTCATATAGGTACCGTAGTCCCTCGAGCTCATAAGGCCCATCTGGTGGAGGTTGCCGGCGAAGATGTGGGCGTCCTCGTGGATGGTCCTATCCTGCACCACATTACCCGTGCTCTCGCTCAGCATCTGGAGGGTCTGGTTGATGCGGCTGCCGAGGAAGAACATCTGGAAGTTGAACGACCATCGGTTCATATCCTCATAAAAATCAGCGATATAAGGATTGTCGATATCCTCATAGTATGCCTTGGCGCCGTAGTGGGCCGAAAGAATCTCGGTGAGCGAAGTCTTACCGCTACCGATATTACCTGCAATAGCTATATACATAGTATTAGAATTATTAGTTGTCAGTCATTGAGTCTTGGTGTTTCTGGGCGAAGGCTTTGAGTCTTTCGACATAGGTGCGCTCGCCGTTCAGGCGGGGAATCTTAATCTGTCCGCCGAGCCTTCCCTCCTCACGCAGGAGTCCCTCGAAAGTATCGGGGGCTACGCGGGTGACGGTGGGGGGCAGCAGTGTGAAGTTGTTGTTGCGCTTGGCGGCATAGTCGGTATTGACCTGCTTGAGCGCCTCGTCGAGAGCATCCACGAAGGCCTCCATATCCTCGGGCTCGCGGTAGAAACTCACCACCCACTCGTGGGCACCCTTGCTCGCATCGCCCTCAATGTCGCCCATAAAGATAGGGGCCATCGTGTACTCCTTAATCTCGGCACCCGTCTGCTGGCAAGCCTTCTCAATGGCAGCCTCGGCGTTGTCGATGATAATCTCCTCGCCAAAGGCGTTCACAAAGAGTTTGGTGCGGCCCGTGAAGCGGAACTTGTAGGGCTTGACCTGCGTGAAGCATATCGTGTCACCAATCAGATACCTCCAAAGTCCGTTGCTGGAGGTGATAATCAGCGCATAGTTTTTGCCAACCTCCACACCCTCCAGAGGCACAACCTTGGAGTAGTCGCCCAGCGAATCGGTGGGCAGAAACTCATAGAAGCAGTTGTAGTCGAGCATCAAGAGCATCTCGTCGGTGTAGGGCTCCTCGGCGATGCCGAAGAAACCTTCGGAGGCGTTGTAGGTCTCGATATACTTCATATCCTTGCTCGGGAAGAGTTTTTGGTACTGTGCCTTGTAGGGTTTGAAACTCATACCGCCGTGAACGAAGAGTTCCATATTGGGCCACACCTCCAAGATATTCTCCTTGCCCGAGTACTCAAGCACCCTCTGCATCATCACAAGGTTCCACGAAGGAACACCCGTAAAGGCCCTCACATCCTTCCGAGTGGAGGTTTTGCATATCATATCGACCTTCTCGTCGAAACTTGGCAGCAGGGCAATCTTTTTGCTTGGCTCACGAAAGCGCAGAGCAATGCTCGGGGTGTTGTCGATGAGCACACTCGAGAGGTCACCCACAGGAATCACATCGCCGCTCTTCTCGAGCCTCTTGCTACCACCGAGGGTGAGCATCTTGCCGAGGAAGGCTTTGCCGTTGGGATAGAGGTGGGTGTAGATGGCGGCAATATCCAGCGGGCCCCTCATATGGGAGTCCTTGAGGCCCTGCTTGGTCAGGGGGATATATTTGCTGGCGCTACCCGTGGTGCCCGACGACTTGCAAAACCAACCCACAGGCTTGTTCCAAGTGACGCTTTTTTCGCCCTGACGGATGCGCTCGGCATAGGGGGCAAAGTCGGCATACTCCATCACGGGCACTCTCTTGCGGAATTCCGAGTAGGGCATACCCTCGTGGATTCCGAACTCACGGCCCAGGGCGGTCTGCTCGCCCGCTTTCACAAGGCGGGCATACTGCTTCTGCTGCACCTCAAAGGGGTGACTCTTGAAGTGCTCAATGGCCCTGATGCGAGGTGCAAAGTATGCGTGAAGAACTTTGGAAATCAAATTCATTTTCTCTCTTTCTTAACCTAATTTAGCGGAGAATCTCCGCACCTGATTCTGTATTTTATCTGTTAGTTGAAGTATTTACCAATTCTATCGATGGCCGAGGGGAGCGCAAAGACCACCACTCTATCGTAGGCATTAATCTGCGTGGAGCCATCCACAAGGAACACATTGTCGGCCCTGACGATTCCGCCAATGGTCGCATCGGCAGGGAAACCGAGCTCGGCAACGGGCACCTTGGTAGCCGGCGAGTTGGGCTTCACGATAAACTCGAGCACCTCGGCCTGTGAGCCTCGCAGGCAGCGGATGGCCTGCACATCGGTATTCATCGTAAAGCGGAAGATGTTGTTGGCCGTAACCATCTTTTTGTTGATGATGGTGTCGATACCGATACTCTCGGCAAGGTTTATATAGTGGAGGTTCTCCACCTCGGCAATAACCTTCTTCACACCCATCTTCTTGGCGAGCATTGCGGCCAGAATGTTGGTCTCACTACGGCCCGTAACGGCCACAAAGGCGTCCATACTCTGGAGTCCCTCCTCCAACATCGCCTCCATATCGCGACCATCCTCGTTAAGGATGAGGGTGCTGTCGAGAATCTCGGCCAGACGGTAGGCCTTCTCGGCGTTGTACTCCACGAGCTTCACATTGATTCGCTCCTGAAGTTCATAGGCAATCCTCACACCCACCTTACTGCCGCCCAGAATCATAACATTCTCGATGGCAATATCCCTCATTCCACAGAACTCCACAAGGCGCGAAGTGTTCACCACATTGGAGATGACATAGATGCTATCCCCCGGGTGGTAGGTGTCATCGCCGTGGGGGATGATGGTCTGCTCATCGCGCTGGATGGCCACCGTACGGAAGGGCACACCCACAACGCTCTCGTTCATATCCATCACCCTCTGATCCACAAAGGGGGAGCTCACATCCACCTTGAAGACCGACATTGCGAGCTTTCCGCCCGAGAAATCGACATAATCGCTGGTGGAGGAGTGGCCAAGGAGATTAACCACCTCGAGGGCCGCCACCTTCTCCGGATAGAAGAGGTAGTCGATACCCATATTGATAAAAACCTCCTTATTGTTGGGTTCGAGATACTCGTTGTTGTCGATGCGTGCGATGGTTTTGCGTGCGCCGAGCTGCTTGGCGAGCATTGCCGAGATGATATTGGGGCTCTCCTCGCGGTTGACGGCAATGAAGAGGTCGGCCTTGCGCACCGAGGCCTTCTTGAGTGTGGCAAAGGTTGTACAGTCGCCCTCAATGACGACCACATCCGTAAGCGAGGTGACACTCTCGAGCAGTTTGGGGTCGCTGTCGATGACTGTTATATTGTGACTGCTCTTGGCCAGCATTGTGGCCAAGTGGCTACCCACCTCACCTGCTCCTGCAATAACAATACGCATAGTTTTGTTTCGTTAGATTCACCTCTTTCGGGCGCGGCATTCGCCCACCCCAAAGGGTAAAAAAATCCTAAAGTTGTGCAATATCATGCAAAAATACTATTTTTGCACGAAAATCAACCAAAAAACCAAAGGAAATGTCATCAATACTTGTTGTTATTGTCGTAAGTATCGCAGTTGTGGGCTTTTTTATGTTCGCACTTTCGATGACGCAGATATTCAAAGGCCACCCCATACAGTCGGAAATCTCAACCAACCCCCATATGAAGGAGCGCGGCATTAAGTGTGCAATGCAGCAGGAGCGCGAGGCACAATTGGAGGCTATGGGCAAGGATGGTTGCGCCACAAATGTCGATTGCAACGGCGAGTGCGGAGCCTGCGCTGCCGTAGAAAAAAGGGACTAACAACCACCCCGACACAAGCCCACCTTCGGGCACAACCATCCACGGCAACCCTCCGGTTGTCGTCGCCTTTTGCTACGCCCCACCGCGGGGCTATTTCACTCTCTGGAAGATGGGCACCCCACCATCGGAGGTGTCGAAATCGATAACCCTCGGCCCCCTGAATACGCGGCCGCTGCGATACTCCCTCCACGAACCTCTGGGGAGCCTTACCATACGAGGCGCACCACTCTTCACTACGGGCGCCACAAGCCACTCACCACCAAACATATACTCATCGTCGCAGTTGGCAAAACCAAGGCGGGGATACTGATACTCCAAGTGTCGTGCGATGGGCTCGGCAGTCGAGGCACTCTGCTCAATAACGGAGCAGATATACTCAGCATTTTCACACCTCCAGCGAAGCACCTCACAGAAGGGTTCAACACACTCCAGCGACCACACCGAATAGGGGATGATGGCCACCGGCATAAGGGCCGCAAGTTGTGCTGTGCGGAGCGCAAGGGCCTCATCGCCACCAAAGTCAATGTCGGCCGCAAGCGAGGTGTAGGTGTAGCCCAACAAGCCCGCATTTATACAGCGTTGAAGGCTCCTCTGGAGCTCCTCCCAGGTGTACTGACGGGCAGTGGAAACGGAGCATACGAGCTCCTGGTCGGGACCCCCGACAGGCGAAGAGTAGATGACCATCTTGAGCCCTCGGCCCACCTCTCGCCACGAGGATAGATACTCCTCCCTCTCGGCAAGGCTCTCGCCCACCAGCTTGGCAGCATCGAGCATATCGAGGTAGTATCCATCCACCCCAAACTCGCTCTGGAGCCTCTCCAGCGACTCCCTCATCTCCCTGGCACCCTCCTCTGTGAGCGCACGGCACGCCGTATAGCCATAGCGGCTCTGGAAGACTTTGGGCTGGCCTGACTCGTCGGCGAGCAACATCCCGGCCTTGCGCAGGCGCTGATAGTTGCGACCTGCCGCCATCACATAGGGCGACACGGTGAGCATCACCCTCCACCCCTCCTTGTGCAGTTTCTTAATCATACCCTTGGGGTCGGGATAGGCCACAGCGTCGAAACTCAAAGTTCCCGAGGGGGTGTGCCAACCCAAGGGGAGCAAAATCACCCCTTTGGGGGCGCCACGACTCTCAAGAAGGCTCACAAAGTCGGCCACATCCTCCTGTGTGTAGAGGAGCGCATCGTCGCCGCCGAGCTCATAGATGGGGAGTTCCAAACCGCTCCTTGAGGGTGGCGTGGAGAGCGTGTCGGCAAGGTATTTATGGTGGTGAACGAGATAACTTTCGCGGAGTGTGCGGCCCCCTTTCTCCAGAGCCACAACCTCACCTTCGGTGGGGGTGACAACAATCTTCGAGCCATCGAAACTCACCGTCATTGGCTCGCGACTGCGAAGAAAACGACCACGGCTGGATAGTAACACATTGGCCCTGAAGGTGCTGGGCGACAATGAGGAGGTGTTGAGCACAAATGACCTTTCGATGGGGAGCGATGCCCTCTGGTCGTCCACAACCAGACCCCACCAGCGCTCACCGCTGATGACCGATATGCTCACCTGACCACTCTTCCTCCTGGATGCCTCAACCTCTCCGCCACAGAGAAGCAGCAGAGCCACAAACAGAATCACTATTCTCCTGAAAGTCATATACACTATCCGTTAAAAATCTGCGCAAGGTAGATATTTTTGAGCAAAAAATCAATACTCCCTCCCCGCACCACTCCACCCCCAAAGCCCTCAATACCCCCTGTGGAAGGTATCGTATCGGGGAAAAAGAAGGGTGCTCCAGAGGGTGTTGGTGGCCACCACTCGCAACTCCTCATCGGGCCCATGGGAGAGCCTTTGCGCCACCTCTTCCACATCGCCAACTCCCTCAACCTGTGCCATATAGAGCAACAACAACTCGGTGTTGTGGGTAGGTGAGCCCTCGCACTTGGGAGGCTCCAAAATGGGGCTTCTCATCTTGAGCACCTCCACCACTCTACCCACCTCTCCCCACGAGAGTTTGTGGGGGTGGTGATTGAGCCAAAAGGTCACCTGCGAGGGCTTGGCATAGGTGTTCAAAAGGAGTTGCAGAAGGCGCGTGGAGGGTGTGCGGAACTCCATTTTCTCCACCTCAAGGGTTGCCCTCTGTGAGGGATGGAGCCGCAGGAGTTGCTCCATAGCCGCCACCGCCACCCTCGAAGAGCCCCTCTCCATACGGCGCAGCAGCCCACTCTCCACCCCCCACGCACAGGAGAGCATTCTCACCCTCTCGGGGCGGCACTCAACGAAGTTGTGGGAGAGGGTTGCTAGCACCTCGGCAACTCTTCGGCGGGCTCTGCCTCGGGGGCGCAACCGAAGCAACGGATGGTCGGAGCCAACCTCCTCACCACTTGCGAGAAAGTCGAAAATTTGGAGAGATTCCGATTGCGCCTTGCAAGGGGTCTTGATAGTGCGCCCGTCAAGGAGCACAGCCACCCCAAGGAGAGCAGCTGCCACCACGAGCGGAAGAAGATTGAGGACTAACATAGCCAAGAGTCTTTATGGAGTTCCTGCTCAATTTTGCACATCAGGCGCGAGAGGCTCACGGGGAGCGAAAGAAACTGACTTACGCCCCTCTCCAAGAGTGTGACAACCACTCGCTCGTCACGCGTGTGCGATAGGACAAAAAGGTGGGTTGCTGGCCCACACCCCCGCAGCCTTGCAACCTCTCCTCGGGACTGAACGAGCGGGGCCACAAACCGACTGATAATGAGCCGATAGTGGCGTGTGTTACACTTGCGTAAAAGCTGCCGATGGGAGTGGGCTCTTTCCACCTCCACACCGACCCCCTTGAGGGCACGCTCCAAGACTCGGATAATGGGCTCCTCGCGGGCGGCAATGATGACTGCCGAGTGGGAATTTCTATACTTCATAAGCTCCGTTTTGTGGGGACTTCTCGCCGGGGTGTGTAGCCCAAAAAGCAGACCAAAAAAGAGGGTCGGGGAGAAAAAACTCTCTAAAAGAGAAGAATTTTGGGTGATGGGTTTTGCATTTCCGAATTTATTCGTACATTTGCGGGCTAATTTTAGCTAAAATTAATTTATAAACTATGTACGTAATAGTAGAAATCGCAGGCCAACAGTTTAAGGCTGAGAAAGGTAGGAAGCTCTACGTAAACCGTCTCCACGAGGATGTTGATGCCTCGGTGAGCTTCGACAAAGTCCTGCTGGTAGAGAACGACGGTCAGGTTTTGGTAGGCACACCTGTTGTAGAAGGTGCCTCTGTAAAAGTTAAGGTTCTTCGCCACTTGAGGGACGACAAAGTTCTTGTTTTCAAGAAGAAACGTCGTAAAGGCTATCAGAAACTGAACGGTCACCGTCAGTATCTGACCCAGGTGGTAATTGAGGACATTATTGTTGCATAACTAAAAAAATTCACAGACAATGGCACACAAGAAAGGTGTAGGTAGTTCGAAGAACGGCCGTGAGTCGGAGAGCAAACGACTCGGCGTAAAATTGTTCGGCGGTGAATTTGCAAAAGCAGGCAACATTCTGGTCCGCCAGCGTGGTACCGTACACAACCCCGGCGAGAACGTGGGTATGGGTAAGGATCAC
>JAEIGA010018826.1_pt1 | contig 10524 bp, 7 predicted proteins | sample 9270691 | NCBI WGS metagenome assembly JAEIGA01 (sample SAMN17057246, study PRJNA624740) | gut metagenome | biome: biome; isolation source: fecal sample | host: Bos grunniens | place: China: Xizang | collected 2019
CACACATAGGGCAAAAAATACCGTTGTTAGGAATATTTGCCGAACACTTTTTACAAACCATACGAATTCTCCTTTGTTAAAAATTAATTTGCAAGACTAATTATAATAGCCTTAATTTTGTATATAATATTATTATAGTCATTTTTATGAGTATAGTCAAGTAAATGATTATAGTATATAATTTAGTTATGATATCATACAAGCCTTTTTTTGAAACGCTGAAAAAGAAAAATATTTCTACTTATACGCTAATTTACAAATACGGAATTAGTTCTGCAACAATAGATAGAATTAAAAAAGGTGGGGGAATAACAACAGCAAAATTAAACGATTTATGCAATATTTTAAACTGCAACGTTGAAGATATTATAGTTTTTAAAAAAGAAAGTTAAACAAAAAAACGATAGACCTAAAAATCTATCGTTTTCATTTTATTTATTTTCTTTTGCCGTATTAATAGAAGAAATCAATAATCTTCTTATAGTGCCACAATCATTATAAATATTTTTAATATTTTCTTGAGTGGCTAAATTTGCTTTTATGAATAATTCTAACCAGTATTCAGTTTCAAAACATTCTTTAAGAGCAATTTGCAATTTTGAAATAAAATCGGCCTTTCCGTGCGCATAATTTGCTTCTCTAATATTTGCTCCAATAGACGTTGCACTACGTTCTAATTGATTAACAAGTGAATAATGGCCTTTAATTGTTTCGCAAAACTAAATTACGTTTACAGCCATGCGCATTGATAAATCTATTAATTTATTTTCTTTCATTTAAGCACCTTATGTTTAGTTTATTATAAAATGAAATATTCAAAGAATATGAAATAATTAAAAATTATGAAATTTTTGCCTCTGTAAAAATGAAATAAAATTTATACCACAATATACAAAGTATATTTCATATCCGTAGGATATTTCACAATCTTATTATTTCACTTATACCACTAGGTATAAATTTCATTGAAAAAGCCTTGATTTAACATCAAGGCTTTTCCTGGTGCGGACAACAGGTTTCTGCCCCTTGTTAAGGGGAAAGCAAACTTTAGTTTGCGAGGGGATAGCCGTCACGGCGAGTGATTGAACCTCAGGTTTTAAAGTTCGTTGCCGTAGGTAACGAAAACAAAAAGGGATACCTAACAAAGTACCCCTTTTTGTTTTATGGTGCGGACAACAGGACTTGAACCTGCACGAAGTGAACCCTCATAAGATCCTTAGTCTTATGCGTCTGCCAATTCCGCCATGTCCGCGTATTAAAGCATAAGTATTTTAGCACAAGATTTTAAAAAGCGCAAATATTTTTACAGCATTTTATTAAAATTTTGCAAAAAATGTTAAACAAGCCTTTAAATGTAATAAATAGTTACTAAAAAATGCGTGTAAAATACTAATTATCGTTTAAAATTTTTTATAAAAGTTGTCATTAAGACAAAGTTATGCTATAATACAATTATTCTTGGGGGTAAGTATGTATTATAGATTTAAAATCACGATAGATGAAAAAATTGCTAAAAATCATTACAATGGGGAAGATTATCCTACCGATAGAATTCACGACCAATTTTGTCGTATTAGTAAAGACGTTAGACATCACGCGCAAACCTTAAATTTTATTGAACTTTCAGTTTATTTTGAAAAGGCAATGGATGAAGATTCTTTACGTAAAGCAACGGGCAATATGCTATGCTCATTATACGACGATTTAGATGAATCGTTATATACGGTAGAAGTTACTTTAAACGAAGAATTATCTGCTAGCGAAACGGTAAAAGAAAGTAAAGAAAATCCTTTTAATGAAGTTTTAGGCTCAATGTCATCAATTATTGATAAAATGAAAGGTCAAGACGATAGTCAAGAAGAAACTGATATTCGTGAAGAAACTGCCGACCCTGAAGAAACTCAACCTATAAAAGAAGAAACTAAAGATAGCGTTACTTCAATTTTACAAGGTTTAGGTAAAAAGAAACAGGGAACTCAACCTGAAAGCGTTGATAGTTTAGACCAAGTTTTAGAAGAAATAATGCATTTAACGGGTGCAGAAGAATTTAAAGCATTGTGCCTTGAAACTAAAAAAATTACACCAACACTTGTAAATAATAACACTTTAAACACTTTATTTTATCAATGCTATTTGCTTGCAATCAACAACGGTTGTGGTTTATCGGTTTGCTTAAGATTATATGCTAAATTATTAAAAGCTCTTTCTATTGACGTTGATACAAACGTTGCTGAAAAAATCGTCGAATTTAAAAAAGACGCAACTGAAGGCGTAAATATAGTTGAAAACTTTTTTAACTACGACGTAGGCGATAAATTAAAAATAGTTTGTTTTGATATAAGCGCATACTTAAGTTTATTAAAGGGTAACGAATTTAAAGAAATTTTAAAAATTATAAGCAAAAACAAGCAAAATGCCATAGTATTTTTTAGAATTCCTTTCGTTGATAGGGAAATCGTTGAAACGGTTAGACAAGCGCTTAACGACACCTTGTTTGTTAAAGTAATACAAGTTCCACCTTTTACTGAAGGTGAACTTTGCGAATATGCCGTTAAAAAATGCAAAAAATTTGGTTTTAACTTAACTTTAAATGCGTTTGGATTTTTCAAACAACGCTTAAACGAAGAAAAAAGCGACGGAAGATTTTACGGTTTTAAAACTTGTGAAAAACTCGTAATGGAACTTGTTTACAAAAAGCAACTTAAAAATTGCGACCAAGAAAATCCGTCTTTCGATATCGACGAAAAGGACGCAGACCTTTTATGTTACAACTACGTTGCTGAAGAACTTTCGGGTTATGAAATGCTTGATAAATTAGTTGGAACTGAAAGCGTTAGAACTCGCATAAACGAAATCGTATCACAAATTGAATATTCAAGAAGTCAAAATGGCGTAAGCGCTCCTTGTATAAATATGCGTTTCGTTGGTAACCCAGGTACGGGTAAAACTACCGTTGCAAGAATTGTTGGTAAAATTCTTAAAGAAAGGGGAGTTTTAAGCGTAGGCAACTTCTACGAATACGCCGGTCGTGATTTTTGCGGTAGATACATAGGCGAAACTGCGCCGAAAACTTCAAGTATTTGTCGTGATGCGTACGGCTCGGTATTATTTATTGACGAGGCATACTCTTTATATAGGGGGGACGACAATAACAAAGATTACGGTGTTGAGGCGTTAGATACTTTAATTGCTGAAATGGAAAATCATAGACAAGACTTTGTCGTAATAATGGCAGGCTACACCGACGATATGGAAAAACTTATGAAAGGTAACGCAGGTTTAGCAGGCAGAATGCCGTACTTATTAGAATTCCCTAACTTTACTCGTGAGCAATTACACGAAATATTCGTTAGTATGTTAAACGGTAAGTTTGAATATGAAGAAGATATTATAAAAGCAAGCAAAGAATATTTTGACAACTTACCTGATAGCGTAATTAATTCAAAACAATTTAGTAACGCTCGTTTCGTAAGAAATTTATTTGAAAGAACTTGGGCAAAAAGCGCAACAAGATGTCAACTTGCTAAATGCGATAAAGTAGTGCTCACTAAAGACGACTTTATAAGGTCAACTCTCGATAAAGAATTTAAAACTATATTTGAGAAAAAGGCAAGGCTAGGATTTTAAAAGTAAATAAACGGCTTGAATAACAAGTCGTTTGTTTTAACGGCAAATGCATAGGCAAATGCATAATAATTATAAATATTAGTAAAAATATATTAGACGAACAACTAGATTAAGGAGTTAAAATGATAAAACGATTAAAAAAGATATTCGTATTATTATTGACAATCATAATGGCGACGGCTATTTTTACAGGTTGTATAGAAATAGTTAACCCACCCAATATATTGTCGATAGAAAAAACGGGAACTGACGGTTTAGTCGACACCTATACAATAACTTATACCGACGGTAGAACTTCAACTTTTACTATAACTAACGGTAAAGATGGTAGCGATGCACCGGCAATATCTATTGCAGAGTTGTACGAAAGGTATAAACAAGACCATCCGAACGTAACTTATGCTGAGTTTTTAAAAGAGTTTGGCGTTGAAGTTGATATTAACGCCATTACAATAAATAAGTTATTATCTTCAAGCGTAAAATTATATACAGAGTTTATTGTAACTTCTAACGGCAAAACTGGGAAAACCTTAGGGGCAGGCTCGGGCGTCATATATAATATAGGTCAAGAATATACCTACATTATTACTAACTATCACGTAGTATACGCGTCTAAAATTGCTAAAAAAATAATTTGCTATTTATACGGTAGTGAATCAAGCCCTTCAATAGCGGGTACGGACACGGACGGTTACACCGTGTACGATTACGGTAAAAACGCCGTAGAGTGCGAATTCGTTGGGGGCTCTATTTTAAATGATATTGCAGTTATTAAAGCCAAAACGCAAGACTTAAAGAAAGTCAACGAAAATATTACTTCTATTGAATTTGCCGACGACTACTACGTAGGCGAAACGGCAATAGCAGTAGGCAATCCTGAAGACAACGGCATTAGCGTTACTAAAGGTATAGTTAGTGTGGATAGCGAAAAAATACAACTTCAACTTGATGATCAAGTAAGATATTACACCGTATTACGTATGGATACGCCTTTATACGCAGGCAATTCTGGTGGCGGGCTTTTTAATGCTGAAGGTAAACTTATAGGTATAACTAACGCAGGTGATACGGTTGACCAAAACGTAAACTTTGCCCTTCCACTTAACACGGTAAAAAATACCGTTGAAAATATAATAACTTACAACAATGGTAGCGTTAATAAAATAACTTTAGGCGTAACCGTGCAAATTACCGATTCAAAATACGTTTACGATAGCGTTTCTGGTTACGGTCGTATCGTTGAAGAACTTAAAGTAACTGAGGTAGCAAATAATTCTATTGCAAAAACAGAGTGGGCTTTACAAGTAAACGATATATTAACGGGCATAATAATTAACGGCAATACCGTTGATTTTGATAGAGATTTTGACGTTAGCGATATTATTTTAACTTTTAGGTCGGGTGACCAAATAACTTTAAAATATACTAGAAACGGAGTTGAAAAAACAACTTCAGCCTACACGATTAAACCGCAAGATATTAAAGCAAGCGAATAATTAACTCGCCCTATCAAAACAGAGTTTTTATAAGCAATTTTGTAATTAAATAAATCAACTCACCCTATCTAAAAGGTAGGGTGAATTTTTACGTAAAATTTTGTTTATTTTTGTCATTTATTTATTTGTTTAATATATGGGTTGTAGTTAATATTGCAAATAGAATTTTTATATGTTAAAATAAAATAAAACGAGGTAAATTCCAATGGGTTAGATATCGTTGTTTTTAATCTAACAAGGGAGGATAATAATATGAAAAAATTATTAAGACTTATTTGTTTAATATTAACAATAATTTGCATTTGTAATTTAGCAGATTGTAATTTAATTAGTTGTGATTTAAGAGATTGTAAATTATTGAAACCTGAACCAACGTTTAATTATCAAGAATTTAAATGTTGTTACATAAGAGGTGCTGAGACTCAGGGTAGAACAAGCAAGGCAAACGCTACAGGTGTTAACGTTTTAACTTTTATCGAAAAAGATAAAAGATGGGATAGAGTGGTTATACCAAATTTTATTGATGGCTTGCCTGTAATAGCAATAGGAATGAACGGCATTGGTTGGATGGATTCGGTGCGCTACGACGGGTATTATGACAAAATCTATATTCCTAGCAGTTTACAATATTGCACACCAGCAGATGAGTTTTGGCGTTGTACAGTTTTTTTATTGGATACACAGGGTGATGAATTTATGGAATATAGAAAAACATTGTATAATTATCGTTTGGATTCGACGCAAGATACAATCTTCGTTGTTTTTGAAAGCAAGTATGAGTGGTATCAAGAGTTTTTTAGTGTGCATGAAACTTCCTTATTAGTTATAGCAAACGTAACTTATATTGTAGATGGAGTTGAATATTGGATGGACTATTGTAAAAATGGTGAATATTTGTTATCTCCACCTGAACCAGTTAAAGATGGTTGCGAATTTGACGGGTGGTATACTGATGAAACGTATTTAAACAGATGGGATTTTGAAAACACTCAATATAATAAACCAGAAGATGAAATTACTTTAAAATTATATGCAAAGTTTTTAGTGTAAAATAATTTATAGTTTAGTTATATCTAAATAAATCAACTCACCCTATCTAAAAGGTAGGGTGAATTTTTATGTAAAAAATAGTCGTAAAAATCGGCGTATTGTTTTCTAATAAGATTGACATTGATTTTTTTATATCATATAATATAAGAACAAAGGAGCGTTTATGAAATTTTCAAAGATATTTAATTTAACGAAAAGTAAAAATTTTTGGCTTTATATAGTTTTAGGCTGGCTTTTAATATTATCTTCAATAATATTAATGCCTATATGGGCAAAAATTAATAACGAATTATTTTTTGCTAACTGGGGTATGGATATAATCAAACTCGTTATTGCTATAATTTTAGTATTATATTTAAGTTTATACCTATTTAAAAAGTTGTTTAAAAAAGAAAATAAGGCTATTAAAATTTTAGTAATTTTAGAGTTTGTTATTTTATCTATAATCGCTTTATCTTGCGTATTAGCGCAATTTAACGTGTTTAAAGTAAACGACGCAGGTAAAATCTTAGGTATAGTACTTTATTTAAGGGGTAGCATTGAAATTTTTAGGGCGTATTATTACGATAGGTCAAGTAGCGAAAAGTATTCTATTTGGTGGCTTATTTTATCACTTTTACTTGTGAGCGTTGGCGTTGCTTTTATAATAGGTGGCTATTTAACTAATTTACAAGTATTATGGTTTTTAGTCTTTGCATTATTAATTTTAGGAATTGTTTTTATAATTTTAGGCTTTATCAAAAAACCTAACAAAAAGTAAGGAATATTATGGAAAAAAAGAGAAACATTGAAGATTTTGACAAAAATTTTGCCAAAACAACCGTTGCAAACAACAATTTTAAAGAGTTTGAAGTATCTGGTGAAAACTTTAGTTTATTTGGTGCAAAATATCAAGAAGGTTACGGTTTTTACAAAATGCCTAAAGCCGTTGTCGACGCTATGCCAACTGAATACGGCGAAGGTTTAAAATGGGGTAGTTTGTGTACTTCGGGCGTAAGGCTTTGCTTTAAGACCGATTCTACAAGGCTTAAATTAAAAGCAAAAATTAGTGGTTTTTGTCGTGGGAAAGAAATGTCTATTTTAGCGTCTTCGTACTTTACTTTGCTTGAAATAACCGATAGTGGCGAGCAAGTTTTAGTCGGCAACTTATTCGACAAATGGAAGACAGACCCTATCCACGACCCAGAAGTAGAAGTTTCTTGTTATTTAAAGGGTAACGACGTAAGAAAATATATATTATATTTTCCAACCTATAGCATGGTTGATAAAATGACGATATTTTTAGACCAAGATTGCGTAGTTGAACCGTACAATCCGTATAAAGATATTAAGCCTATTTTATATTACGGCTCGTCTATAACGCAAGGGGGCTCGGCGACAAGGGCAGATAACGCTTATCAAGCCGTAATTGCAAAAAGGAATTACGTTGACTATATGACTTACGCTATTTCAGGTGGAGCAAAAGCGCAACCTGAAGTCGTTGATTTTTTAGCAAGCGTAGACTGTTCGGTTTTCGTTTGCGATTACGACCATAACGCTCCTTCGGCAGAATATTTAAGAAATACTCACTTGCCACTTTACAAAAGGTTTAGGGAAAAACAACCTAATACGCCTATAATCTTTATGTCAAGACCGTCTGCGTTTAGAGAGTACGAAGTAACTTGTCGTGAAGGTAACGAAAGAACGCAAATTATTTTAGATACGATAGAGTATGCAAAAAACAACGGTGACAACAACGTATATTTCGTTGACGGAAGAAGTATGTTCCCGTATGATGCAAGGGAACTTTGTATGTCGGGCGAAAGTCATCCAAACACACTTGGCTTTTTATTTATGGCGTTTGCCGTTGAAGAAGTTTTAAACAAAATATTGTAAGGGGGAGCAAAAATGTCTATTTTAGAAAAACTTGATAAAAACTACGCCGACCAAACAGTTGGCGGAGATAATTTTGACGAATACGTAATCCCTTGCGAGCCGTTTACAATTTACGGCGCAACTTACTATGAAAACGAAGGTTTTCACAAAATGCCACTCGACTACGTTAAAACTTTAAATTACGGTCGTTATTGGGGTAGCCGTGTAACCACGGGCGTTAGAATAACTTTTTCAACCGACGCAAACAAAATTAAAATTAAAACAAGGTATTTTGATTTAGTTAAATCGGTAAAATCTTCAATTTTAGGTAATCACGGATTTTTTATTTGTGAAGTTATGCCAGACGGCGAAGAAAGATATGCGCGTAGTTTTATGCCACCTTATTATACTAAAGACGGTAAAAATTACGACGAAAGCGACACCCATATTTTTGAAGGTTTATTAAGGGGTGGTATGCGTAACTACGTTATGTATTTACCAACTTATAGTGGCGTTAGCGAGTTAACTATAATGTTTAACGAAGGCGCTAAAGTTGAAAAGTTTGAACCTTACAACAAGTTAAAACCTATACTTTTTTACGGTAACTCAATAACTGAAGGCGCAAGCGCAACAAGACCAGACACAAACTTTGCTTGCATTATTTGTAAAAAGACAAAAACAGATATTATTAATTACAGTATTAGCGGTGGCGCAAAAGGACAACCTGAAGACGTTGAATTTTTAAAAGGGGTAGATTGTTCGGTATTTGTTTGTGATTACGACGCAAACGCTCCCGACGCTAATCATTTAAGGGAAACGCATTTACCGCTTTACAAAGCGTTTAGAGAAACGCACCCTGAAACTCCTATAATTTTCTTAACTATGTCGTCTTATTTTAGAGATACTTATTGGAAAGACGGCGGAAGGGCTAAAAGGGACGAGGCTATTTTTGAAACTTATAAGTACGCTATTGAAAACGGCGACAAAAACGTTTACTTAATTAAGGGCAAAGAAATGGTCCCAAGGGAAATTAGAGAAATGGCGTTTTTAGACGTACACCCTAACGATATAGGACACTATTTTATAGCAAATAGAGTTTTACAAACGCTTAAGCCTATTTTAGAAGAATTAATCAAAAAAGGCACGGCAAATAAAAATTAAAAAAAGGCACGCTATCATTTGTAATACAAAGTAGCGTGCTTTTTAATTGTTTTTTTCTTTACAAAATTACATAATGTGTATATAATAATACTATGTTAGTAGTTAAAGATATTCAAAAAAATTCAATAGGCGTAGAATTAGGCTTTGAAAGGGGCGACGCAATTACTCATTTTGACGGTCATAAAGTTGAAGATATTTTAGACTATCTTTTTTACGACGCTCAAACTAATTTTCAGTTGACGGTTAAAACTATTAACGGTGAAATTTGCAATATCGAAGTCGAAAAAGAAGACGACGAAACGCTTGGTTTAACTTTTGAAAGTAATTTGCTTGACTTAAAAACTTGTCAAAATAAATGCGTTTTTTGTTTCGTTGACCAAATGCCTAAAGGTATGAGAAAATCTTTATACGTTAAAGACGACGACTATCGCCAAAGTTTTATGGTAGGTAATTTTGTAACTTTAACCAACTTAAAGCAAAGCGATTTAGAAAGAATAGTTAGGCTTAAATTAAGCCCTTTATACGTTTCGGTGCAAGTCGTTGACCCTAAAGTGAGGGTTAAAATGCTAAACAACCGTTTCGCAGGCGATATTTATGAAAAACTTAAATTCTTAACGCAAAACGGAATTCAAATTGAAGGTCAAATAGTTTTAGTTCCATCTTTAAACGACGGTTTGTTTTTAGAAGACAGTATTCGTAAACTTCACGCTTTAAAACCAAACTTCAAAGGCGTTTCGGTAGTTCCTTGTGGAATTACAAAATTTAGGGAAGGTTTATTCCCTATTCGTGATATTGACAAAAACTATTCAAGGTGCGTTATCGAGCAAGTTAAAATGCTAAATAGCGAATTTAACGAGCCTTTTGCAACGCTTGGCGACGAGTTTTATTTTAAAGCAGGTTTAGAAGTTGAAAGTAAAGAGCATTACGGCGATTTTTCTCAACTAGGTAACGGTGTAGGTACTACCCGTAAGTTTGAAGATGAAATTGATTTATGCTTAAAAAACAGCAACGATAATAAGACTTATCTTATAATATCAGGGCAATCTGCAAGTAGTTTTATTGAAAAACAATGCCAAAAAATAAAAAAATATTGTAAAGACGCAACCTACTTCGTGTTGGGCGTAAAAAACAACTTTTTTGGTGAAACCGTAAATTGCACGGGGCTTTTAACCGGCAGGGATATCGTAGAGCAAGTTAATTCTTTTGATAAAGATTTTGATATACTAGTTTTACCAGACGTTTGTTTAAAACAGTTTGAAGACGTGTTTTTAGACGATATGTCTTTAGTAGAGTTTTCTAAAAAAATTAATAAAAAAATATACGTTACCGACGGTAG
>JAEIGA010018827.1_pt1 | contig 10523 bp, 5 predicted proteins | sample 9270691 | NCBI WGS metagenome assembly JAEIGA01 (sample SAMN17057246, study PRJNA624740) | gut metagenome | biome: biome; isolation source: fecal sample | host: Bos grunniens | place: China: Xizang | collected 2019
TGAGCACTTTCCTCTTTTTCCAGAGCCTTCTTGGTTTCACCATGAGCACTTTCCTCTTTTTCCAAAGACTTCTTAGTTTCACCATGAGCACTTTCTTCTTTTTCCAGAGCCTTCTTGGTTTCACCATGAGCACTTTCTTCTTTTTCCAAAGCCTTCTTAGTTTTACCATGAGCCTTTTGCTCAATCATTAAGGAATTATTAGTTTTATTAAGAGCATTGTCACAAAAACTCAAGGCTGACACTAGAGATTTTGAATATTCATTATCAGTTTCACAATGAATATTAAATGTCAACGTTATATTCTTATCTTCCATATAGATACGATTAATTTAAATACCAATTACATTTTACATAGAACTTGTCGTCTTCAACATTCGGTAAAGTTGAATGTGGCAACAAATCCATTGAGTTTATACTTATACTTAGTTTGTTATTAGAATCTATGCTTAAATTTAATGTACATTCTTTTCTATCTTCTGAAGCCTCTAGTACACTTGGCTTAAATCTAAATAACTCGTTCATAAAGACTTCTTTTTCTGAACCAGGATTTTTTATTACCTCAAGCATATCAGACTCAGTTAAAGAAGTTAAATAAAATACAATGTCTTCATCTAACCTAAAATCTAAATTTTCTATAACTATAGATGGAACTTGGGCAAAGATAGCTCCATCTTTAGGGGTTAAATCCCAGATTAAATGGCTTTCATTCATTAGTTCTTTATATGTCCACTTCTTTGTGAAATCTTCGTCTAAGATACGATATTGAATACCGATATGTTCATAACTATTTCGGTGAACAATAGAGAAAGGTAATGATGGATTTTCAAAAATCTTCTGATACAAAATAGCACCTTCTGCTACACATTGCTTTAATTCTGACAAAGTAATAGTTTCTAAATCTAGGATTATTCCATTTGTCTCGCTTAAATCTTTTAATTTATCTTGTATAGGCTTAAATTGACTCCCCCTACCTGAAAGTACGATTCTGTCTACACTATTACCCCATTCATTGCCGAGAAGTTTAATCAACGCTTGTTCAGTACAGATGTTTATCCATTTATTAATGCTTTCCCCTAATGAAATCTTTTCATTAGAAAACTCTGATTTGATAAGACTTTCTCCTTGGACTTCGTTAAACTTCGTTATATTTCCGTAATTAATCTTTAAATCATCAATCCATGCTTTTGTTGTATAATTAACATCGTTGTTTGTAAACTTCTCTTTTAAATCTTCATATATGAGATATGAGAAGTATTCGCCAGCGATAGGAATACCTATTCGTTTTTCAATAGCAGATTTTTTGAATCTTCTTCCATTTTCTTCCTCTATAGAAATCTTTACATAACTCAGATCCAATGTTCCCGCTCCCATATCATATATAACGACACGTTCAGAGGCTGTATTGGTCTCTCGTTCCATAGACTTTTTGACATAATATGCTACAACCGAATCTGATTCAGGGATAAAATGAAGATTATTACTAGATAAGTTTTCAAATATGCCAGAATTAACAATCATATCCCTTAACCAATCTAGTGACTCAGGAGTATAGGTATTAGGATACGTTATGATAAGTTTACGTATTCGTTTACACTCATCTTCAGAAATCTTAGAAAAAATAGTCTTGTATGTGTGTGTTAAGATTTCTTTAGGTGTAATCACCTTATCTTCTGTTGTTTTTGCCTCCCAATTATATATTTCACCGTTTATTAATAGTCCATCTGGAAAAGTCATTTTATATATATTAAAAAATGGTAGGACATTTTGTCCAACCATAAATTTAGTCGGAACTAAAACATATTTAGCATTTTGCTTTAGTTCTGGGGTCGAAGGGGCTACAATGACCTCGCCTAGTTTGTCGTTATTTGAACTAGGCTTAAGAATCGTAATTGAGGATACAATATTCCTGCTCCTTTCTATAGCTAATGCATCTTCGTAATCGCTTAACTTAATTGCTGAAATACCATCAGACTCACCAGTTTCAGATTCATAATTCCATTTCGCAACTACAATTCCTGTTGTTCCTAAATCAAGACTATACCAATCATCAACAATTATTTCTTTGACTGGTACTTTAATACAACAATCTATTTTCCTCTCAGGTTGTTGTTCAGTATCAGCATTATTGATTGTTTCCTTGCAACTGAAATTAATGCAAATTTCATTTACATTTCGAATTTTGGCAAATTCAACTTTTACAGGAATCTTAATCTCAGTTTCACCATTCCTTATCTCTTTACGGGAAATATCTTGTGGTATAATCTCATTTCCTGTGATTTTTATATCTTCCCACAGAATACCATTGCCATTATACTTCAATTTTTGATTATTACATAGGCAAATTGTAAAGATAGTTGCAGTTAGCATTTGTGATGAATGTATACTATCATACTTCCATTCATTTATGTCAATTGTTGGCAAATTGTTAAAAGTTGTAACATTATTAGATGTATCCAATATGCATATATTACTAGACGGAGATGCTGGAATGTGGTGTACTTCGAAATAGGCTTCTATTTGCTCATTTTGAATAATGGAGTCTGAATATAATAGAGCATTTATTGAGCAGGGTATATCCGAATCAATATTATCTCTTTCATTTCCAAATAATTGTTCCAAATTGGCATAAATAGGGTACTTATTAGTGCCTGATTCTAATTCGTGATTTGATACATTTCCTTCTTTATCAAAAGTAAACAATCTATCTGTCAAATAGAATATTCCATTCTTACGAGGGAAAAAACCTCTTCCTTGTTCTAGTTGGGTCGTAAGATAGCCAACTATACCATCATTTTTTAATTTATCGAATCTAAGGTTAGGGCATGGTTTAAATTCTTTTACTAGTGGATCTCCAGTTTTTTTTGCTGTAATCGTATATTTAGGTGATTTTGTGTCATCAATTGAAAAATTGAATTCATATTCACCTTTCTTATCAGCTATAAAATAAACATCATAAGTCGTTTGATTACCTACATACAGCCAGTTATTTTCCTGATTATCTGAAGTATGTACCTTAATATTATTGCATGTGGAAATTATACCATTTAAATCTATTGGTCTATAGACATGTAGTGGCTCGGAACCAGTAGCTTCTGCTGTAATTTCTAAAGTGCCTATTTTGATATTGCCTTCTCCAATATAATACTTTTCGTAGCCTTGTAAAAAAGTAAAGTTTAATTTTACTTTAGGAGTAGGACTTTTCTTTGTCTTAATTGTTATTGTCTTTGAAATTTGAGATGAATAATCTGCTGTAGCGATAACTTTGGGTTTAATATCACCGATTGATGTACTTGGAGAAATAAGTATATTAATAGTTCTAATCTCTCTTGCTTTAAGCGGAACCGTGATTTCATTCTTAGTACTGTTATCAGAATCTTTAAGTTTTATATTACTCCCATTTTGATTGTCGATTCTTAAATGAACATCTATGTTATTGTCAGACTTTGATTTTATACTAAATGAGGCATTCTCTGGGCAATTTTGATATTCATAAACCTTAATCACCTTATCCTCAAATATGTCCCCATCAAGTCCGAAGATAGATGGAGAAACTAATTTAATATCTTTCATATTATATCGTTAACTTAAAATGTTCGGAATGAGTTTTCTCTGTTTTAGAAAAATTTACATCTGTATATACATCTTTACCTTCAACAGTAATTGTAACATCAACGTCATTTTTAGGTAATTGCTTAAGTTTTTTTGGATTAATATTAATCATTACAGTTTTAAGCTGATTCGCTTTAACTTCAACCGTAAGTTCATCGCATATTATTAGACCGTCCTCTTTTTTGGGGCCAATATAACTCTCAATGTCTATCTTAACACATCCTATTGCATTAATATCTTCGCACTTATTCACTAATGATAATTGTGCCAATGTTGTTTCTGTGGAACCCAATGTATACAACTCTGTGCTATTTTCAAGATGCGCCGTAATCTGACGAATGGCAGGAGTAAACTTTATACATATATTTTGCGGCGAGTCTTCTCGCTTGGTACCTTCTAGTTTTATATCAATTTTTCTTTCAATGGGAACATTAAGAGTTTCTCTACAATTGTATTGAATGTAATATTGTTCATTAAATGATAACTCTGAAGTAGCCTGTACACTGTATAAGTTGGCCCCCTTTCCTACAAATTCAATAGAAGGATTATTGATTTGATACCAGATTTCGTTATTTTTGATTTCATCTGGTATATGAAAACTAATTTTTGCGATCGTGACATAACCCGTAATCCATGTTATGGGTTCGTCTTCTTTCTCAATAGTAATCCAATCGTTTTTAGGTTCTAACAGAATTTTCTTTATGTACCATGGAAACTTTAGCAATTCTTTGAATCCATAATTACCTGACACTTCAATGATTATATAACCGTTATCAGATATCGGCCTAATCTTTGATTTATCAAATAACACGCTAATAATTCTTGTTTTATCATTAAATACTACTTTAGGACCTGAATCATTTTCAAGTTTGCAACCCTGTAATTTAATAATTTTGGCGTTTAAGGATTTGGCATCATTACCATTCTTTCTTAGATAGGCTCCAATTGTCGACAATCCTCTATTAGGAATATATTCATGAGAATTATATTCTTTTATGGTTTCTAATTCAGATCGCATCCCCAGCGATAACGCTCTGATACTTAAATCTTGTTTATTGCTCATATTTGATTAGTTCTCGTCTAAATGGTCCTTTGCAAATGGGCTCGTCTGCACCTTTTTATTTAACACCTTTATTTCTTGCCAACCAGTAGCAAGTTCTATCTTAGCTTTTTCTTCCTCTGATAAAATAAGTTCAGAATACATAGAATAGAAGTCTTTGCAATCGTCATATCCATATTGTACTCCTACAAGGCCAATCAAACTTTCTTTAATTCGCTTGCGCTGATTTCTTTCACTATGTGAATTGTATATATTCTTTATAAGATTATGGATGCCTATTTTATATAATATTTCTACAGCCACATCAATCAATCTCTCCTTGCTTATATATTGATTCCCTTTAACTTGTCCTCTTTCGTCCATTTCCGGAAGTTCTATCTCACTATTATTCCCTTTAAAATATCTTTGTAACATCAGGTATGGAGTAAACAAAGGTTTCGGATCATGGTCATCGGCAAGTCTAGGAGCAAAAACGTTATCAAGATCTCCAAAGAGCTTGCTGTCCCGAATTAGTTTTCCTTGCCAACGTCCATTTGTTTCAGGGAAAATTACATTAAGATTCAATTTTGACCATATTTCACTCGATATCTCTTCTCTTACTTTTGGATCCAACTCTTTTTGTGTATTCAACTTAGACAAGACTCTAGCAATTCTCTTACTTAGGCCATCACCAAAGTCCTCTATAAATCCACCAGACTGTTCTTCCTCTAACCATTGCTTGTCAATAAAATGTCTAGCAAATGTGTCATAAGATTTTATCAGTCCTTGCCTTATTTCACGCCTGATAAAATCTTCGTCATCTTCGTTATGTATTCTCCTAAACGTTTCATCTGATTTACGAAGTTCTCCGGTATCACTGGTAATTATATCATATAAAGTAATTTCATGGCCATCCTCGAGATATTGAACATATTCTTTACCACCATTTTCCTCATCTGGTTCAGGAATGTCTAAGATATACTCTCTAGTTTGCTTTAAGAAACCTCGAACTATATTCTCTACAACATCCTCACGACTTTTGTAAATATAATCCTCTGCATTCATTAATTCACTTGATAGTTCCCTAATGCTTGAAGCTAACTCTATTCGATCCTTTCTCCTTTTACTTATCCTATCTTTATCGAGTTGATATACCATTGTTGATACTCGAAGCAACATGTTGCGTACAACATAATCTACAAAAGTTTTACAAGAGGAATTTACCGGGCATGTTAAGATACAATCCATGTTGCTATCATGTTCTTGCTTTACGCACTCACTTCTATGACAACCTTTCTCATACAGAGAACCACAATAAGCATAATTTCCTGCTAATTTACTGTTCTTTATAGTCTTCAATGCAATACTAACATCACTTCCTGAATAAGGATTTAATATCATAAAATGTTTGTCTTTAAACATTTTATCACCTCCATATCTTTCCAATAAATGTTTGTGATTATAGAATGGGAAATTTGTGTCAGATTGGATAGCTTGGATTGAAAATACGGCATCACTTGAGTCTATTGCGCTACAAACCTCTCTTATTACATGAGAACCAGCGGCAGATCCCACTCCTTTTGTATCCACAATCTCGAAATTCTGAAAAATATTACCATTATTTGGGAAACGGATATATGTTTTAACTTCCTTTACTGCAAGATAAAGAGAGGTGGGATCCGACATCAAGATATGCTGTTGTTGTTCTTGATTTGATTTTAATTCGTGTGGTTTCTTTCCTAAAAAACTATACCAATATCCACCACGAATTTCTTGAGTTGGTGCAAAAAATGCCTCAAGACCGCATCGAAGGTCCGTCGTCGAAGCAGCTTCCGGAATATCATCCAGATTTAGTTTTCCTATGTTAGGAATAAAGTCTTTTTCAAAATCTTCAAATTTTGATAATCCAAATAATCTGAAATTGTTATTTTTAGTCGCACCTTTAATTGCTTCAAGGTAATAGTTCAATGTGTCTAATATATCTTGTTGCGTGTAATACGAAGCAATATGTTTTATATCGTCGGACTCAGTATGAATTAACGTGCAAACAGTTCCTGTAGTCTCTTCATTCTCTTTTTTATGTGTTGGGATTACACCATTAGCTAAGCCAGTATAGTATTTTGAGAATGTGCTTTTCCCCTGTCCTGCAGCTCCCACTGCAGATATTCGTATCGTTCCATTACAGAACCGCTCATACATTGTCTCAATGTTTAACTTATATTCTTTCGCCTTCTCAATTATTTTATCACAATATTGAATAATCCGCCTACACTTTTCATTCGTTAGATTCTTGTTGGAATCAGAACTATTTAGAAACAGCAAAGTCTGTTTCTTTATATCTTCAGTATGCGCAATCAACGTTGGTATATCGTCCTTAACTTCACGGAAATCAGATTCTATTAATTGTACATTCTCTCTTCTTGCATTACACATTTCTGCTGTAAGCGTCGAAATATACTCATCCAGTTCAGTAATATTATGAAAATGTAAAGCCTTACCCTTATGTTCTAAAGCAGAACCATCAATGCACACTGGATTTAAACAATCCATCTCAAGTTGAGAAAAATCAAAACTTTTCATATAAATTATGTTTTATTGTTATTATTATTTATCAAATTACCCATTGAAAGCCAACTCCGAATGACCACCCATTAAGTTCTTTAAACTTCGGGATATAATTATATCCAGCATTAATGGTTATATAAAAGTATTCATCACTAACAGGTATATATCCAGTGATAGAAGGTTTTAGGATAAAATCAAATTTTGTTGCACTTCTAGAATAAGTGTAGCTCGTTGAAATGGTAATAGACCCATCTACAGTTGTAGAACCATCTTCACTTTCTCCTGTAAAGTTTTCTGTATAACTATCACCTTTGTATGTGGTTGTTTTCATATAACTACTTGTCATAAACCCAACGCCACAATTAACAGATAAAAATCGGCAATAGAATCCTGGAGATATGACCCAATATCCATTCGGATTATATTCTTTTGTAGTATATTTCTTACCATCTAGGTTAACCCCTATTTCTGTTGCAAGAGACAGACAAGAATATGTATAGTTCGCCGATATCGTTAATGGGAACTGTTGTGAATAACTATAACCCAATCCCCATGTCTGATCTTCAGGCGTAAATATATCAATAAAATCATCCAACGTAAAATTTTCTTCAATAATAACATCTCCACTTTTTTCAGCCTCTTGCTTTATAGGAGAAGTTTTTTCACTTTCTAACATACTCATTCGATAAATTGAAAGTTCCTCATTAAACTGTTTGCCTAATTGGTAAAAACTTCTCGCCAACTCCTTATCAAAGCGTTTCTCATAGCAATATCCAATATGGGCATATAAAGGCATTACAAGCGGTTCTTTACCTCGTCCAATAAGCCGCTGATACTCAATGATTGCTTGTTCGTATTGTTTTTTATCTCTTAGCGCACTTGCCTTATTATAAGAATTGTTAATAGAATCCTGTAATTCATTCAATAGACTCTGATATTCACTTCTATTCGAATCATCAATATGCGGCTCCATTAGATTTAAACGAGATTTAGCAGAGGCGAAATCACCTGAGCGAAGACTCTCCACTGCTTTAATTTTTATCGTCTCATAGGTGTTTTGTTGTGCAAAGGCACCAAATGTTATTGCACAACAAGATAATAAAAATACAAACCTATTCATATACATCTTTTAAATTTAAATTATTTAATCTCTTTCTCTAATGCTTTTATGCATTGTTCAATTTTCTCCTTTTCATGTACAAAGAAAAGGTTATGTTCTCTTGCCATGGCTAAAGCTTTCCTATAGTTTGTCAAAGCTTGAATTCCTTTAGTTTCATCAAAATTCTCAACATAGATAGCATATGACTGATCTGCTATTCTAACATATTCTTTAGCCTCTGCTTTTAAAGCATTTCGTATACGTTTTCTTTCAGCATTTTCCTTATCCTGTTTTCTTTTGTATTCAACAGAAGAGTGTTTTTCTTTTATATAGTGTTTTACTGTTTGTAGATTCTTAATGTTGGAGTTATTTTGTCCTTTGATTATCAGTACCACTCTAAATCCATTTTCCTCACTACAATAACTCGAGCCGACCACATCGGATTCTCCAAATAATATATAGGTCATAAAGTCGCTACCAATCTTACAATTATGTCCTGTGAACTCTTTTTTCCACAACCATTCAGAAACATTACCATTCATATCGTAAATGCCTCGTTGGTTTGGCGATTTAGTACATACTTGGTGTAATGTACAATTACTATTTCCACCGTACCATGCTATATCTTTTATATTACTACCACCTGCATATTTAGTCTTAGTCCGTTCATCTTTACGTGAGGCGAATGCCCATTCATACTCATTTGGGAGTCTGTATCCATTTGAATTTGGATTAACACTCACAATGTTATTACTGATTTCATAAAATCCGTCATACCCTTCAGCAACACTACGAGCATTGCAATACTTAATAGCATCAATAAATTGTACTGTATTCACAGGAATATTTGTGCCTTTAATTTGGCTTGGATTAGAACCCATAGTTCGTTCATATTCTTCCTGAGTAACTTCATGAGCGCATATGTAAAATGCATCCAAGTGAACGTCTTTATAGATGTACTTTTGATGGTCATTATCATATCCATCCTCATATTTATACAGCGTACCTGATGGAATTAGTACAAAATCTTTTGGAACTGTTGTAGTTACAGCTTTATCATGCTTTATTATTCTTTTATCGGTTAATTTTTCATCCTTATCTACCTTCGGATTCTTCGGAAGTTCTTTACGGCTTTCCAATTTTTCCATTCTAGAAACGGATAATTTCTCATTATACTTTATACCTAATTGATAATTGTTCCTTGCCAATTCTTCTTCAGAGCGCATCTCATAGCAATATCCAATATGAGCATAAAGCGGCTTTACTAGAGGCTCTTTACTTCGTCCAATAAGTCGCTGATATTCAATAATAGCAAGTTGGTATTGTTTTTTTTCTCTTAAAGAATTTGCCTTATTATATGAATTACTAACGGAATCATTGAATTGCTCCAATAAATCTTGATACTCATTATAATTTGAGTCATCAATATATGGTTTCAATAAATTAAGACGAGATTTTGCAGATACAAAATCACCAGTACGGAGATTATCAACAACTTTTGTTTTGGCTAGCTCATAAAGATTTTCCTGTGCTGATGCATTAATTACAAATGCTAAAATACATAGTAGAAATGATATTTTTCTCATACTCAATATAATTCAAGTTCCTTTTCTAAGACATTTATACATTGTTCTATCTTTTCTCTTTGACTCTTAGAGAATAACCCATTCTTTTTTGCCAGGCTTAAGGCTTTTCTATAATTTGTCAATGCAATAATTCCTTCGCTTTCATCAAGACTCTCCACATATGCAACAAAAGCACGATCAGCAATCCTTAAATGTTCGTCTGCTCCCACCTTCTGAATCTCTACTTCTGGCTCATCAGTGTTTATATCATCATCAAATATCGTATTATAACCACAAATACAAAGAAGAACTAAAATACATACACACCACAAACGTTTAGATCGTTTTTTCTGAACAGTGAGAACTTTCTCTGAGTCATATTTAACATCAATATAATCTTTATTTGGGCACGAACTTATTCTACAAGCTGATATGGAAATGCCATTCTTTACATATATAAAGAGAGAGTCCTTGATACTATCTTTATGACTATTAGTTACACTTATAGATTCTATAATATCAGACACAAACAAGTCAACACCAAAGTTTTTTGAAACCATTTGGTGTATTTGGTCTGCATAAGATGAATTGTTATCCCCAACATTTTTAAAGGCGACAATAATACCATCCTTATATTCCTTTGCAA
>JAEIGA010018828.1_pt1 | contig 10523 bp, 10 predicted proteins | sample 9270691 | NCBI WGS metagenome assembly JAEIGA01 (sample SAMN17057246, study PRJNA624740) | gut metagenome | biome: biome; isolation source: fecal sample | host: Bos grunniens | place: China: Xizang | collected 2019
ACATCCTTAATATCCTTTTCGTCAATGGCAGAAAATTCTCTAATTTCATCTACTCTTGCGGCGCGAATGCTAATTCTTGTATTATCTGGATAGAATCTTCCCAAACTAGGAAGACAATCCAAAGGAATATTGTGAAAATCTCTTAAACGACCAACTCTTGATAGTTCATCGGCAATTCTATCTTCATCATCCTGTTTGTTATCTTTTATGTTACCTAAATTTGTAATTGTCTTTGGCTCTTCTTTTGCCTGTGATTCTTCAAATTCTCTTAGAACTTGTTCATCATAAGATTCATTAATTTCTTTTTTCATATAATATTCAAAATTTATAAATTTTATAAAACAAATATAACAAAAATATAAAAATTAATATCTTGAAATTGTCCATTCATTTCCACCAGTTCCGTTTATTAAAAGTTGAACTTGTGTGTCTGGTATATCAACAGACAATACGCCATTTATTTTTTCTGCAATTGTTCTTGCAAGTTCATCTACATTTGCAATATTAATACCTGTGCTGTTTGAATTATTGATGTTGCTTTCAATAATATTATTTTCTCTCAATTCATTAAATGTTGAACCTTCACTATTGTTGTCTATACTATTAATAGCATCTGTATTGCTATTCATAGCGTCCATGAGATTTTTACATGCTTTTGTAAATTCTTTTACACTTTCTGTAAATTTGTTTATTGCCTTTTCTGATTTGTTAATTCCATTGAAAGCATTAAACATATTTGTTACTGCTTGTATCTTATCCATATCAACAGCATTAACTTCGCTCAACGTATTTGATATAGCGCTATCAATAGATGTTATATTTGTTGAATTTATATTTGAAAGGTTTGACACGGCAGAAACCATGTCGCTTAATAGTCTAATATTTTTCTTAAGTCCTTTTGTTTTTATGTTACTAACAACCTCTATAAGATTGTTTATTGTATTCACTGGAATGTTTTTCAAATCTTTAAGTTTACTTAAAGATACGACAGATTTACAGAAACTGGATACGGCAACCGAAATGTTTCTTACATCTTTTCTTTTGATAGATTTAAAGTTTTTGTCTTTATAAAAATCGGATATCGTAGATATTATATTCAAAGTTTGATATACGAGTTTCATAGGTATAACACCAAGTTCTTTTAGTTTAACAAGATGTTTGATTGTATTACCAAAAGGCTTTAACATTTTTTTATATTTATTTGCTTGCCTTATTGCTTTTTTTCTTATAGGGTTTTCCATATAATAATTAGCAATAGTGCTCATAGTATTAAGCGTTTGATATACGAGTTTCATAGGTATAACACCAAGTTCTTTTAGTTTAACAAAATGCTTAATAACTTTTCCAAAAGGTTTTAGCATATCTTTATATTTTTCTGCTTGCCTTATTGTCTTTTTTCTTATAGGATTATCTTTATAATAATTTGATATATCACGCATAGCATTAAGCGTTTGATATACGAGTTTCATAGGTATAACACCAAGTTCTTTTAGTTTAGAAAGATATTGAGTTGTAGTCGCAAATGGACGCAATATTCGTTTGTATCTTCTTGCTGTTTTAATAACTTTCTTTTTTAATTTATTTTCCTTAAAGAAATTGGCAATAGATTTCATTGCGTTAAGAACCTGATATATTTGTTTGTTTGGTAATGAACCAATACTATTTATTTCTTTAAGTGATTTTGCGAATGAACGTAAAGAACGACTTAATTTACCTAATGTTTTAGAACCAACAAGAACTGGTGCAGAAAGAAGAGACATACCAGCAACACTACGAGCAAGAGATTTCATTGCTTTAGTAATGAACTTTATATGTTTAATTTCTATTTTTTCTGTTATTTTAGATATTGTAGAAAGAGCTTTTGCAAAAGGATTTAATGCTAAACTCATAATACCCATTACTATTGAACCAGCAATAATAGGAAGAGAAATAAATCCTAATAGAGCAACAGAACCACCCAATAACACAGTCATTGATCCTATTATACCAACTTGTTTAAATGTTACGCCTTTTGTTGCATCAACTATTTTTTTAAGAGCAACACCAAATAAAAGTAGAGAAGAGCTCATTAAAACCATCACTATGGATCCAATTAGTACGCTTTTCTTTGCCTTTCCTAACATTTTGAATGTTGATGTGCATATTTTTACAATACCAAGCATAAACACAGAACCTAATAATGCTGGTGCTCCAGTTACTGCCATTGTAGCGAGGAATAAAGATGATATAGACATAAGACCAGTAACCGCAGTAAAATAAAGAGCAGAACCAGCCGCGTTTTTAATATGTTTTTTGCTTTCAGATAGTTTTGTAATAGTAGGTATTAGTTTATCTACAATTTTTTCTAAAAGTGTTGCTCCAAGAAGTGCTGGAACCCCTGTTATTGCAGCAGTTGTTAAAAATATTGTTGATGTAAATAAGTTACCAATAAGTGTGTTTATATTTTGTGCAGATTTCTTTGCGTCATTAAACTCTTTTTTATTTTTATTTAATAAAATTGACAGCGATAATATTGATTTTTTACCAATTAAAATATCGCTTAATTTTTCAATTATATTATTTCTAATAATTCTATCAACTTTCAAACCAATTTTAGATAATGATTTCATCATTTCTGGGGCGGAGTTGATTAGTTTAATTATACTATTTAAATCTTTTTCTCCTATATTTAAATCTTCTTTTGATTTTTTAAATATTTTTGTTAAGAGTTTTATCTTTTGATTTCCAACTATAATATCTTTTAATGAAATGTTTTTTAATTTATTAAACGCATCAATAATAGAATTTAATCCACGTCCTTTATTTTGTTTGTTCATACTTTCAATCATAGCATTTGCTACTTTCTCCGATGCCTTATCACTCAATTTTGCAACAGTAGGCATTTGCTTTCCTTGCTTTAATAGTGTTTTTGCAAGGTTGTCTATTGCTTTTCTAATTCCTTTTGTTTCATCAAGAATATCTTGAATATGTCTATGATTTATTTTTGTTTGATTATTTCCTTTAACTTCAACAGACTTATTTTTTTGGTTTGTATCAACAAGACTTTGTAGAAGATTTCTTACATCATCTACGATATTATATATATTATTTTTAGAATTATGTGTACCTTGTAGTATAGCAAGAATTTCTTGATTCGTTCCTGCTATATTTTTAATACCGTAATCTGGACTTGCGATTACATTCATTACATCATTGACTGTATTAGCCATTAATATTAAATGTTATTTTATATGAAATTGAGGTTTGACTCCTCTGTTATATATACAAATTTATACCCGTTATCATCACACCATTTTTTTGCAGCACTTCTCTTACATGAGTTTTTTAAAAAACATTCCAAAAGATAGTTATAATTCTTTATGGTGTTTGGTGTTTTTCTTTTTGGCTCTTGTGGTTTTATAAGTTGATTTTTTGGCTTTACTTCAACTATATATTTCACTATTTGTCCATTTGCTTTTTTAAATGCAAAATAAAAATCTGGAAAATAGTTATGTGTCTTTTGATCAACAATATAGAAGTATTTTATAGACATTGGTTCCGAAGCCCACTCGATAACATCTGGTGTTAAATCGAGCCACTTCATCAACTTTAATTCCCAACTGCTCCTCCAAATTATTTGATTTTTATTTGTCTTATATTTTTCTGGATATAAAGGTGTATAATATCCTTGTTTGAATTTTCCGTATTTCGGTTTTAATTTTTTTATATCGGTTGCCATGTTTTGTTATATTTAAGCAAATAATATAAAGTATTTATGAGAAAACAATATGTTAAGGGAGACAAAGAGAGCGTTACATCTCGTATAAATCAGGTAAGTGATATAACTATATACGCACCAGTATCTGATAGAAGTATGGATTATTTATATGATGGGCTCGCGTTATTGTGTAGCCATTATATTGGTAAAGAAGGAGATGATATGTTTATTCATATTCCTGCTATAGATTTTTATAATGTTGCATTGTTTGTGCACAAATGTTGTACGGAAAAAGATGTTGATACAAAATATATTTTTGCAATAATCAGCATTATAAAGTCGTTTGTCAATTTGAAATATATAAGTATTGAATTTGTTGATGATGTAAATGTAACTGAATCATATGAAAGAATTATCAATATTGAATCTGATTCTAATAAATCTTCTGTGGATGTTATTAACGAATTGGCTAATGTATATTCTATTGATGCTATGGAAATGTATCTTGGTGATATGTTTGATCAAGAAATTATAGATTTAATTAATAAACATCTTATTGCTAATGACATTATTCCAAACTCATATCTTGAAAGAGAGTTTTTGATAGAATTTGATTTTGATGAGTATATTTCTTATATTAATATGTTTATTAACAACAATAAAGAAAGATTATCTATGTATGATAATGATATTATGGATTATTTAAGAATATTTCCAACTATTATAGGAGATATTTCAAAGCCAAATATCAAGTTATATACCAATTATTTAGAAGTTTAATTTTTTTGTTATATTTAAAGTATGAAACGATTTACATTGATTATAGATGGACACAATTTCTTTTTCCGTAGTTTATGGTCTTGTTTTAGACAGGGTTCTAAAACAAAGATTTTATCTACACAAAAAGATATTGATGCGTATGAGAAGAAAATGATGATAGACTTTTGTTTGGTTGTTAAGAATGTAAGTCCTATTGTTAATGATATTGTCTTTATTAGAGATAGTCATTCTTGGCGAAAGGATTTATTGCTCGAACACGAATATAAAGGAAATAGGAAAAAAACCCAAGATAATATAGATATGATTGGGTTCGGCGAGGCTGTGAATAATTTCACAGATACTTTGGTAAATTTTGGTATTAAGGTTAGTCAGGCGGATTTGTCAGAAGGAGATGATTTGATATATGCTTGGTGTAATTATTTATTTGATTCTGGTAAATCATCATTGATTTTATCTACAGACAAAGATTTAAATCAATTGATTAAATGTGTTAATGATGTTCATATAATTCAATACTCTCCAGTTACAAATAAATTATATGTTAGTAAAGAGAGTCATGATATTATTAAGAATATCAGTGAGAAAAAAGAAATCAAAATGGAGAATTTGTTTGACGAACTTTTTACAATATCTATTGAAAATGACCCTTTTGAAAAATTTGTAAAAGGAACAGATGTGGAAGAAGTTTATCCAGAAGAAATTCGATTTGCAAAAATTATTGGCGGAGATGTTTCTGATAATATTTTTCCAGTGTATTTCAAGAGTACCGATGGTAAAACAAAAAGTAAAGGTTTAGGTCCAAAAACAGTCAAAAAAATATATGATACTTTTAAGGGTAAGTTGGGCTGTGAGTTTGATTATCACATTTATTCTAATGATGATGTTATGAAGATGTTGTGTAATATCATTTACGAAGTTGCGAAAATCAATGATGAAGAATTTACTAAAAGAATGCTTTTTGAAAATATCAAAACAAACACAAGACTTGTTGCATTAACAGATGAAAGCATTCCTTCGGATGTTATCGATAATATGCTCGAAAGTATTCACGAAGAAAGAGCAAAAAAGTCTGTAATATTATCTAAAATTACAAGAGAAAATATTTTTGCAAAATCTAGGTTTAAGGAATATAAAACAAATATTCAGTTTGATTCAAGTATGATGAGTGGAGTTAAAAAAGAATCGAGTGATGGAATGAATTTTATAATTGGATAGCAATGGAATTATATGAAGTTTTAAATGCATATTGCTCTCGTAGTTCTGGAGCAGTATCAAAAGAAGATAAACGAAGATATTCGTATATGCTGCGTAGGCTTTTTAGTTCAACATACCCCATTCAATGTTCATTAATTAATAATTTAAATACCGATCCAGTTTGTTCATCTAATATAATTGCTATGCTTGCTTCAAGATATAGTGGGCTACCAGATTTCTTGAAGATAAGAGTTGACCAGAAAAAGAAAAAAGAAAGTATTCGAAAATTTTATGAAGATGATGTTTTGTCAAAATATATGGAAATAAATCAATGTGGCATTAGAGAAGTTGAGGAGGCATATATGTTTGATAAACCAAATTTGGATATTGCGTTAAAATTGATAAAGAAAACATTCTTTGATAATAAAGATAAGGTTATTGTTGATAAAACAAAAAAAGAAGATAACGAAAAATCATTATTTTAATTTTTTTGTTATATTTATATAGAAGTTTTTAATTTTTTAATTTTTTAATATAAAATAAAATGGAAGAAAAAGTAATTAATTTGGTTGAAGAAACCGTAAAGAGAATCAAGGAACTTGCACAAGCAAGACTTGATGTTGAGAGTAAAAAGAATGAACTTGTTGTTCATGAGAGAGATTTGGAGTCTATTGTAAATGTTCTTGGTGTAGATTCGAAGGATTATCTCGTAAAGAAGAATCTTATTGATTTGACAACAGATGCTGTAAAGCAAAGTGAGAGTCGAGTTGAGAGCCTTTCGTTTAAGAAGTCAGAACTTAAACCAGTTCTTGATGCTGCTGCGGAGGAGTTCCAAAATGCTCTCAAGGCAGAGCAAGAAACCGAGTATGAAATTAAACTTGGTGAGTATGATGAGCGTGGATACCCTATGGGTCGTAAGGCATATAATCAATTGATGACTTATCTTAACGAGCGTGTTGAGTGGACAGCAAAAACCGCAGCACAACTTATGGTTCTTGTGTCTAATATGAACGAGAATGAGAAACATGTAAAGTCAAAGAGTTTTGATAATGTTATTAAACTTCGTTCATCTAATGTGTTGGTATTGTATCACTCTATTCTTGAGAATATGTCTGGTAAGGGATATAATACAGCAAAGGATTTCTTGACGATGTGGGCAAATTGTGGTCAGGCTCTTACAAATGCTGTTAGAGATGTACATAAGTCACATGAATCAACAAGAGAGTTGGGAACAAAACTTAATCTTATTGAAGATGAGTTTGATAAGAGTTTTGATGATCTCGAACCTACAGATGAATGTGTTATAACTACAAAAGATGAGGTTGCGCCAGAAGTATAATTGAAAGTAAAGTAAAATAAATGTTTAACCAGAGCCACTTTTGTGGTGGCTCGCAAATTTTTAAATATATAAAATATATGAGTATTACAACTCAAACAATTGAAATTTATGATAGTGCTAATCCATTGGAGGTTAGAACTGTTACGATTCCTGTAAGAAAGGGTCAAAAAATTTATTCTCATGAGCCTTATGCTGTTGACTTGTTGAAAATGTATGATAAGTATTGTGGTGGAGAGATTCTCGACAATATTGCTTCATACGAGGGAGGAAGTTTCCGTGATGTTCGTGAGGGCATTGTGTCTGCTTTCAATTCAGTGAAGGCAACTGCAACAATTGAACTTTCAGGAAAACACTCTGTTTCTGTTGGATATAATCCAAAACATGAGGAACTCGAATTGGGAAAGAAGATTGATGTTGTTGTGTCTAAATCAAAGGGTCGAATTACAGGTGACGCATCATCAAAAACCGCACAATTGGAGCGAGTGAAGCAAGAACTTATCCGTCAGGTTGATTCTCCTTCTTTTGCGTATGTTGGTCTTGTTGAGGATGTTATCTTTAACGCTTCTAATTCATTTAATGGATTTGTCGTTAATGTTTCTGGTGTAAAATGTTTTATGCCTGGTAGTGAATCCGATGTAGTTCCTCTTAACGACTATAACGAACTCGTTGGACAAACAAGATATGTTATGCCAATTTCTGCAACAAGCGAGTCAATTGTTGTTTCTCACAAGGAGTATTTGAATACTTTGAAAGTTGCTGTTCTTAACAATCTTATTGATATAAAATCAACTGATCTTGTTGAGGGTGTTGTTTCATCAGTTAAGAAGTTTGGTGTATTCATTATTATTGAAAATTGTGTTCCTACATTGTTGTCGGTTTCTGAAATGGATGAAGAGACAGAATCCAAATTTAAAAATGGCGAAATTAATGTTGGTGATACAATTAAGTTCTATGTTGAGAGTGTTAAGGACGACAGAGTAACGATTACCCAAACTGCTTGTAAATCACTTGGTTGGGATAAGTTGAAAGAGGTTGTTGATAGCAATAAAGATTATAAGATTAACGGAACGGTTAAAAACATTTTTGAAAATGGTGCAGTTGTTATTGCTAATGAGTTTAACAATATCACATTCTTCCTTTCAAGCAAGGTTCTTAATCTCGAAAAACTTTCTGTTGGAGATGAAGTTATTCTCCCTGTAGAGAATATTGACCCAGTTAAGAAAACTGTGAGACTTAAAATAACAGAAGAACAAAATTAAGTTTTTTAATTGATTTGTGGGTGGTCATTGACCACCCATTTTTCATAAATATAATATATAATCTTTTTATTATGAATACGATTAAACATTTTGATGAGTTTATCACTGAGATGAAATCAGATAAAGATATTGTAAGGGATTTGGCTAGACACCTTTCATTTGATAGAGATGTTGTAAAATATCTTAATACTTCGAGAGCAAAGAGAGAAATTGGTTGGAGAGAGTTGCTTGCAGATAAGTTACATGGAAAGAATTTGGATTATATTAATTATATTACAAAAAATATGGTTGCCGATTATAATCCACAAATTGTAGGTCCTATAAACTTTAAGGATACAGAAGGAGATTTCGATGTTGAAAATGAAAAGGATGCGTCAGAGAAAGATGATAAAACACCAATTGAAAAGAAAATTGATAGACTTGAAGATAAGATTAATACATTGGAGGATATTCTTGAAATAGAACCAGGCTTTCCAGAGTCTATAAAAATAACAAAAAAAGAGTTAGATTTAACTCCACTTGATGATAAGATTTCTGACAAAGAACAAAAGGAATTAGAGGAAGAAGAATAAGATGAACGCTTTTAACCAAAAATATAATAAAGATGATGTTTTCGTTAGAAGTATGATAATATCTCTTCTTGCTGAAATGAACAAGAAGATATATTATTATAATCGCGAAGATGATGGTTCTGTTACTAAAATAACAGTTCCTTGTTTGTATTCTATAACTGGTTCTGAAAGATTTCTTCGTGATGAGTTTTATTATGATGCTCTAGAAGAAGGAAAGGCTATTGGTGATTATGAAAGAGTTCCAAGATGTGTAGTTGGTCTTTCTGGTATTAATGTAAATACAGCAGAACAAACAAACAAATATAATAGAACAAAAATTGTTAGAGAAAGTAATGGTGTTTTGAGAACATGTTTATTGAATGTTGAATGGATTCCAGTATCTTTATCTTTTAATTGTAAAATTATTTGTTCTAATAATATTGAATTGTTTAAATTAACAGAATGTATAATAAGTAAAATATATAAGAATCCAAATTATTTTAAGGTTGATTTTGGTATGTTTAATGTTGATGGCTGTCTTACTGTTCCATCTGACTATTCACATAATATACCAACAGAGTTTGGGTTCAATGATAATAAAAAAGAATTTTCAATGGATTTCAATGTTGAAATGAAATCTTTTATTCCTGCTTTTGAGCATGGTTTGTTAATGTGTGAGATTGATGAAATGTTGAGTAGATTGCCAGTTGGTGAACATGGATTAGTAACTTATAGACCAAATGAACATGGTGAGTTTGAAATGCGTGTAGGTGGAATATTTGAGACTATTAGATTGTCTGGATATATGTACACGATAGGTGAACCAACAATATTATCAAACACACATGATGCTCCAATGTATGCTAGAAACGATAAGGAGTTAGAAGAAAAAGATATTAAAGAAAATCTTGTATTTAGAAAGGAGATTGATTTAAATGATTAAAAAAATTGAAGAATTCATAGAAGAAAGTTATGGTAACATAATACAAAACGAAATTTCAGAAATTGATAAATTAGCAGTTAGATATTTTGAAAGTACTTCAAACTGATAATAACATAAATACTATGATGTTAAATTAATTAAACGATAGAATATGCTAAGTTTACAAAATATATTAAATACAGAAGGTAGAGAATTTCTTGAAAATCTTTTAAATAAGGAAGTTGTTGTAACTGAAAAGTTAAATGCTGCAACATTATCTATGCAGAAAAAACAGACTTCTGAAATGGATTTAAATAGAAATCTTACTTTCTATAAAGGTACTGGTGTAAATAAGAGAGAAATTACTATTGCTGATAGGGTTATGACAACTTTTTATTTGTCAGGTATGACTTATTTGAGTAATTTAAGCAAATTGATTATAGATAGAATTCCAGCAAACTGGACATTTGTTTTTAAATATTTTCCTAACCACCAGCCAAGTTTTATAAACTACTCTGTTTTACCAAAAAATAATCTTGTATTATGTTGTATAATTACATCTGGTGGAACAAAAATAGATGATTGTGAAGATTTGAAATCTTGGGCTGAAATGTTTGATGTTCCATATCAAGAACCTATATTTAAAGGATATCTTTCAGAATATCAAAAAGAAAGATTGCGAGATTATGTTGAAGATGGTTCTAATAATAAAGAATCTTTTTCTAGATTTATTATTACTTTATTGAATCCATCTATGAAAGGTTCTATGTATCAGAATGAT
>JAEIGA010018829.1_pt1 | contig 10523 bp, 6 predicted proteins | sample 9270691 | NCBI WGS metagenome assembly JAEIGA01 (sample SAMN17057246, study PRJNA624740) | gut metagenome | biome: biome; isolation source: fecal sample | host: Bos grunniens | place: China: Xizang | collected 2019
AAAATAGCAAAAGAAGGAAAGAAGCCTAGTAACAAATATGTTAAGCGAACACAACAAGATTATTCAAAACCTTTTAAGTTAGCAGTAGATCAAGAAATAGAACACACAGGAATCGGGGTTTGTGCCGTTGCTCACAAATATTGGATACAAAGAGTGACAACTGTTACCACTTGGTTAAGAAAAAATGGCGACTTTGATGTCGCAAACAAAACAAGTAAACAAATGGAAAAGAATAAAGAGAAAAATTGTTAGATTTACCTATCTTACTCATATTCATCCAGTTGCAATGCACGCATCTCTCTCTTAATTAAGAACTAAAAAAACTATAATAACATAAAAAATCATCTCTACCTTAATTAAAGGTTAAGTACTTGAGTTTTATACCTTAAATAAAAATCTCTTTTGCAGACAAACAATGAAGATTCAAAAAAAATAGTTATCCATTCATAAAAGCAGTAATAACAAAAGGAAAGTTCTATAAATTCACCGTTTTCAATTGTAAAAGTATAAATTGCAAAGAGATAAACTTTTCATGGAATTTATAGAACCTACTTAAATAAAGCAAAACTCAAAAATAAAATATTTATTCAATTAATATACATAAAAACAAAAACAATGCTATTTGCCTAATAATCTGTACAATACAAATAATAAAAAAATAAAATCAATGTATAAATATTCAAAAATAGTTTTTTTTTACTTTTTTTTTCTAAAAATATGCAATAAATATTTGTAAATTAAAATTTATTACATATATTTGCAATGTAATAATAAAACAATGTATAACAATTTAATATTTATGAATTATGGTAGCAGTTTATTTTTTTGTAGCAGCAGTAGTAATCTCTTTCACTGTAAAAGTTTTATCTGTTAAAGATGCGTTGAATAAATAAAAACTAATTCTTATGGAAAAACAGATTGAAGACCGAGTATAGCCTCAATGTTTAAACAAGTATAAACATTGAGGCTACTTATTTTACATCTTAGAAAAAAAACAATCAGACCAAATTAATCTACCATTCTATTTAATCAGTTAAAATTTCGCACTCTTAACATTAACAATCCATAATATAACTTCAATCTAGACAAATAAAAAAAGGTGTATACCAAATTTGATACACACCTTTAAATCAAAATTATCAGAAAATTAATTTCCCATTTCAGATAAGAATTTTATTCTTACCAAACGAATCTCTTCTTCAGTATAATCATTTTCACCCAATTCACGAAGCGCAGTTTCGACATCATCAGATTCAGCTTCTTCTTTAAAATACTCAAAAACCTCTTCAATTCTATCTTCATCCATAATTTGCACCAAGAAATAATTTATATTGATTTTTGTTCCAGAATAAACTATAGCTTCAATCTCATCTAACAATTCTGAAAAATCTAAACCTTTAGACTCTGCAATATCATCCAAAGCAATCTTTCTATCAATAGCTTGTATAATAGAAACTTTCAACTTCGATTTATTGGCAACTGATCTTACTCTCAAATCCTCCGGACGTTCAATTTCGTTCTCCTGGACGTGAATTCTAATTAACTTAACAAACTCATCACCAAAACGCTTAGCTTTACCGGCCCCAACTCCAGGAATATTTTGCAACTCCTCAATCGTAATCGGATAAGTAGTTGCCATTGCCTCCAACGATGGATCTTGAAATATAACAAAAGGTGGTAATTCCAATTTCTTGGACATTTTCTTTCTCAAATCTTTAAGCATCGAGAACAACTCCGGATCTACAGCACAAGACCCCCCTCCTTTAATTTGAATATCAGTTTCTTCCTCTTCATCATCGTCTTTTATAATCTGGAATGACTTTGGTTTTTTCAAAAAGGCCTTCCCTTCCGGAGTAATTTTCAAGATACCATAATTCTCAATATCTTTAACGATATATCCGGAAATCATCGCTTTTTGAATAACATTCTGCCAAGTTCGTTCACTTTCATCTTTTCCCTCTCCAAACGTTTCAATTTCCTCATCATGTCCATACGACTTCACCTCGGAAGTAACATTTCCTACAATGACATCAACAACATGTTCCGCTTTAAACTTCTCATTCAGCGCTACAATCGTTTCTAAAACGGTACATAGCAATTCTTTCCCTTCCACTTGTTTTTTAGGATTTAAACAATTATCACAATTTCCACAATTATCAGCTTCAAAATCTTCTCCAAAATAATGCAATAAAACCTTTCTACGACAAACAGAAGACTCTGCATAAGCCGCTGTTTCCAATAACAACTGCTTACCAATCTCTTGCTCAGCAACAGGCTTACTCTGCATAAATTTTTCTAATTTTTGCAAATCTTTACTTGAATAGAACGCAACACACTGTCCCTCTCCGCCATCACGCCCGGCACGACCTGTTTCCTGATAATATCCCTCCAAACTCTTTGGAATATCATAATGAATCACAAACCGAACATCCGGTTTATCAATACCCATACCAAAAGCAATGGTAGCCACAATAACTTGTACCTTCTCCATCAAGAAACTATCTTGATTTCCCGAACGAGATGCACTATCCATACCTGCATGATATGCTAACGCATTGATTCCATTGACACGAAGCATCTCTGCCAATTCCTCAACCTTCTTTCTACTCAAACAATAGATAATACCTGATTTCCCCTCTCTACTTTTTATGTATTTGATAATGTCCTTATCAACATCTTTACCTTTAGTTCGAACTTCATAATATAAGTTTGAACGATTAAAGGACGAACGGAACACCGTTGCATCAGACATTCCAAGATTCTTTTGTATATCATGCTGAACCTTAGGCGTTGCTGTCGCAGTCAAAGCTATTACTGAAGCATTTTGCCCTATTTCATTAATTATCGGTCTGATTCGCCTATATTCGGGACGGAAATCATGGCCCCACTCAGAAATACAATGAGCCTCATCTACAGCATAGAACGAAATCTTTATCTGACGAAGAAACTCTACATTTTCCTCTTTCGTTAAAGATTCCGGTGCTACATACAATAACTTTGTCTTGCCCGATAAAATATCCGCTTTGACACTATCTATCGCAGCTTTATTCAATGAAGAATTTATAAAGTGAGCCACCCCATCTTCTTCACTAAAATTACGCATTGCATCTACTTGATTCTTCATCAACGCTATTAACGGAGATATCACAATCGCAGTCCCATCCATTAATAAAGATGGCAATTGATAACATAACGACTTTCCGCCTCCAGTCGGCATCAATACAAAAGTATCCTTACCGTCCAATACATTTTGAACGATATCTCTTTGATTCCCCTTAAAAGAATCAAAGCCAAAATGCAACTTTAATTGACTCGTCAAATCACAATCCTTGCTCATACGAATTAATTTTAAGTTTTCGGATACTCTGAATTTTCACACTAAGCAAATACAAATATAAACAAATTGAACAAATATGCAAGTATTATCAAAAAAAAATTCGCTTATGCTCTTAATTTATCAGATTGTATATTTTGAAGCTTTTTTTGCGCATATTTTAACTCTATCGTCACTTGTTTTTTGTTCGATGATGGAACATCAAACATAACATCTAACATAATCGTCTCTACAATCGAACGTAAACCTCTCGCACCCAACTTAAATTCAATTGCTTTATCGACAATGAAATCCAATACATCATCGTCAAACTTAAGTTTTACTCCATCCATCTCAAACATTTTGATATATTGTTTGATAATAGAATTTTTAGGCTCAGTTAGAATGCTTCTTAAAGCAGTTCTATCCAATTGCTCTAAATAGCATAACATCGGTAAACGTCCAATAATTTCCGGTATCAATCCAAAAGATTTCAAATCTTGCGGAGATACATATTGTAATAGATTATTGGCATCCAATGCAGCATTATTTTTTGAGGCCGCATAACCCACTACTTTCGTATTTAATCTATGGGCTATTTTTTGTTCTATACCATCAAATGCTCCGCCACAAATAAATAGTATATTTTTTGTATTAACCGGAATTAACCTTTGCTCAGGATGTTTTCTTCCGCCTTGTGGAGGAACATTTACAATTGACCCCTCCAACAATTTTAACAAACCTTGTTGCACGCCCTCTCCACTAACATCTCTTGTTATGGAAGGATTATCTCCTTTACGTGCTATTTTATCAATCTCATCTATAAACACAATACCTCTCTCAGCAGCCTCTACATTGTAATCCGAAGCTTGCAACAAACGTGTCAATATACTCTCTATATCCTCTCCTACATAACCAGCCTCTGTTAAAACTGTTGCATCCACAATTGTAAATGGAACATGCAACAATTTAGCAATCGTCTTTGCTAACAAAGTTTTTCCGGTTCCTGTTGCTCCCACCATAATTATATTTGATTTTTCAATCTCCACTTCATTATCATCCTCTTGCATCAACCTCTTATAGTGATTATATACGGCTACAGAAAGTGTTTTTTTTGCAACATCTTGACCAATAATATACTGATCCAAGAATTCTTTTATTTCTGTCGGCTTTGGCAGTTTTGACTTGTCTAAATTTAACCCGCTTTCTCTCTTCTTAGACTGACTAAGAATTTCATAGGCTTGATTCACACAATCCTCACATATACTGGCCGACAAACCTTGCAATAATATTCCATTGGGTTTTGATGAACCACAAAAGCCACAACTTTCGTTTTGTTTTTTTGCCATAAATCTTATTTATTTCTAATCAACACTTCATCAATCATTCCATACTCTTTTGCTTCTAAGGAGGTCATCCAATAATCTCTATCTGAATCTTTTTCAATTCTTTCGTATGGATTATTAGAGTGTTCTGCTATTATAGTGTATAACTCTTTCTTCAATTTTTGAATTTCCCTTGCTGTTATTTCAATATCAGAAGCTTGCCCTTGAGCTCCTCCCATTGGCTGATGAATCATCACCCTTGCATGTTTTAAAGCAGAACGTTTCCCTTTTTCTCCTGCAACTAATAGTACTGCACCCATAGAAGCAGCCATACCTGTACAGATAGTTGCAACATCACAACTGATATATTGCATAGTATCATAAATTCCTAAACCAGCATATACAGACCCTCCTGGAGTATTTAGATAGATTGATATATCCTTTCCGGGATCTGAAGAATCCAAATATAACAATTGAGCTTGAATTACATTAGCTGTGTAATCATCAATTTGAGTCCCTAAAAAAATAATGCGATCCATCATCAATCTTGAAAATACATCCATCTGTGTTACATTTAGCTGTCTTTCTTCCAATATGCTTGGAGAGATATAACTATTGTACACGCTTCCAACATATTGTTCCAAAGCTAAACTATTCATTCCTAAATGTTTAGTTGCAAAACTTCTAAAATCTTTATTAATCATAATCTATAATTTACTAAGAATATTTGTAAATAATATTTTCTAAATAACAGGAGTTCTTCCTTGCCTAAAAAATAGACCTCGAAGTTACTAAACTTTTTGCATTAAAAACAAAAAAAAGCCCCGACAAATTACCTTGTCGGGAACTATTTTTAGTATTCTTAAGGATAGAAACCCAAAATTCTTAACGAATTTTCAAAAAGTCACCCATTGACGACCTTTACAAACTAAGAATACAAAGATTTACCTTAGGAATTATTTTTCAAACATCTTATTAAACTCATCCAAAGATATCTTCTTTTCGTCTAATTTTACAGAAGATTTAACAACAGCCAAAACCTTCTCATCCATTACACGATCAACAATACGATTGACAGAATCTTGGTTACCCAACATCTCTTTTGCATACTTATCTAACATATCATCAGGAATAGACATCATTCCATATTGAGCAAATTGAGCTTGAGTTGCTTTCTTTGCAAAATTCATCATATCTTCTTGCTCAATCTTAATATTGTTGTTCTTTGCAATTTGATCTTTAATCAAGTGCCATTTTAAATCCTCAATCATTGCAGGGAATTGTTGTTCCAACTCTTCTGCAGTCAACTTCTCATTAGTCTCCAAAGCCCAACGCTTCAAAAATTCCTCTGGAAATACAACTCCATCCAACGTTTTCACCAACAACTCTTTCACATCTGTCAATAATTTAAAATCACTATCAACAGCTAAAGATGCTTTCATCTCTGCAACCAATTTATCTTTAAATTCTTTTTCAGAATTAACAACACCTTCTCCAAAAGCTTTATCAAATAATTCTTGATTCAATTCAGCTTCTTTAAAACGTGTAATTCCCTTGATTGTAAATTTGAAATCAGAATTTACATCTACGACCTCTTCTTTACTACGTTTCAATAAAGATGCGACTTCAGATTCATTTTCATAAGCCTTCTTTGGATTAAATGAAACAGAAGCACCAATCTTTGCGCCCTCAAACAAACTCTTTTGATCGTCTGCCTTCATATACTTTGGACAAAGTACAGCATCTTCAACAACTATTCCATCCTCCTTCTCTTTTGTTTTTGTTCTCATTTCAACCAAATCTCCCTTTATAACGTCAGATTCAGTTGCAGCTTCAGCATCTTCATAAGAACCAAAACGACCAGTATAGGATTTAACGGCATTATCAATCATCTTATCATCAACATTAATCTCATAATAAGGAGTTGTTACATTTTTATCTAAAGTAACTTTAAAATCAGGAGCTAATGCGATATCAAAAGAAAACTCGAATGATTCTTGGGTATCAAAATTAATTGCTTGTTGCTTTTCTTTATTTGGCAATGGTTCCCCTAATATATTAAGATTATTATCCTTAATATACTTGTAAAGACTATCAGAAATCAATTTATTAATTTCATCAGCTAATACAGCCTTTCCAAACATTTTTTTTACGTGAGCCATAGGAACCTTACCTGGACGAAATCCTGGAATGTTTGCCTTACGTGCATAGGCACGAAGAGAAGAATCTACAGCTTCTGCATAATCACTTTTTTCAATTTGCAATTTAATGATAGCATTTACACTATCAATTTCTTTCCTTTCGATGTTCATTTTAACAACGTTTTATATTTTTCAAAATTTCAGTGCGCAAAGGTAAAAAAAATATTTTGCGAAAAAAAACATTTTCTCTATCCAGAACAAAATATTTATATATCGTCTCTAAAATACCTATATTAATTAAGAAACCTCATAAAGTTCCGTTTACTCCTAGATAATTTCTAATGATCAAATTAAATAGCTTTTAAACAAAAAAAAGAAATTTTGGAGATACTAACTAAAGGTAACTTCTATAAATTACGATTCTTGTTTATAAATGTAATAAATTCTATTTTTGATTTTTTAATTCATTCGCACGATCTTATTTATATTTAATCAGTTACGATATTCACTTCACCCTTTTTTGTAATATAAATAATCTAATTCAAATGCTCTTCAAAATCATCTCTACCTAATTTATATAACTCACCTAAAATTATTCACGCTTCGTATAAACCATATCAATACAAGGTCTTTTAGTTATATTTGTCGCATCATCTCCATAAAGCAATGTTGTTGTCAACCACAACTGCTGACGATAATAAGTAATACCATTGACAACAGTTTTTAACACAGGTACAACTACTAAATCATCTCCATAAGCACCACTACCAAAAATTTTATCTTGCGTTGCCGCTGTCATATTAAACTCATAAGCCTTTAATGTCGTATCCATTGAAGAAACAAAAGATGTCACTCCATCAGGTTGTTTATTTTCATAGAAAAACGAAACAATATCATCTTTATCTATCAATAACAAATTTGCACTTTGTAATAAATCTGTATTCCAATGCTTTTCGGCATAATACAACCTTAATTTTACAGAATTAAACATGACTTTTGAAGTATCGGGTGCATTTTGCTTGATAGAATCCATCATCGTTGAAAATGGAATAGAAACCGAAGTATAAAAACCGGACGGAGTAAACGTGTAAGTCAAACTATCATTTTGAATACTTTCAAAAACAACGTCTAAATCAGAATGTTGAATAGCATTTACTCTCTTTACAGATTTATTCGCCGACAAAAATAGAGTTGAAACCAACGGATTTAATTTATACTTTTCCTTCAATTGCTTAGTTGTAATAATAGTATCTTTACCATCATAAGTTGTTTCTATACTTGCATCATACGAATAATAAATCATGATTCCGGAAACTTGAACATTTAAAATTGTCCCCCTATTAAAAGAGTGTGAAACATATACTCCCTTAAAATAATCATTAAAATCCTCTTGCGTTTTTACTGATGAGGTTGCAGAATAAACTGAAACCAACTTCTCCCCTACCTTTTTATTTAAAGGAACTCTAATTTGTCTTGAATTTTTAACCTGAAAAGAAGTTGAACCTAAAAATTCACTCTTATCACAATAAGAAGAGACATTGATATCAGTGAAATATTTCTGTTTCTCCAATTTTTTTGTTAGCTCATAAATGCTTAAAGCTTGCAAAGAAACCGAATCTCCTAAAAAATCACTACCATACTGAATAGTATAAAAGACAGAATCAACAGTTAAATCGGTAGGATCTTTTATTGATTTCATAAGTCCAAACTTCTTATCAAGTGCTTTCAACAAGGTATCTAAAATACCCGCTTTCCCAGAATTAGCACTCACCACATTTATATCAGGCAATACCAATCCTGCTCCTAATCGAGCATCCAATTGTGTTAAGAATTCAGCCTTAACTTCACCAAACTTTTGATCTTTATATCGTCCTAACAAGAAATTATCCGATTTACTCAAAACCGAACCGGATTCTACAGTAGAAGTTTCAATACCCAATCCATTGGAATAAGAATGAAGAAAATCCTCCTCAGGTTGAATGATAGAACCAACCCCTTCTTCATCACTACATCCCACAAAAAGTGCGCAAAAACAAAGCACTAATATTCTAAAAAACATACAATGCAAATTAAAATTCATTAATGTTTAGTCAAAAGTTTATCAAACAATACTACACAAGTAAAATAATAACAACTTTGACAACAATGATATTTTTGAGATTCAATAAAAATATATCCCATCTATATCAATATCCAATCAAAATAACGTTAAACGATAGAAATATTATAAATTAGATTCCATTAATTTATCATAAAAATCGTTATACGCCTCAATATAAGTATCTTGAGAGTGGAACGGCAAATACATTTTACCCGAATTTTCAACAAATTGTTTAACGTTTGAATTTATATTTTCACTACCTATGATAGCAGCGTCAGAATATTCGATTGCAAATTTCGACAAATCTTCAAAAGAGACTTCTTTCCCTTTTAAACTAGCAACATCCTCATCTGTAACGCCTTCTATTTGTAATTTTTCTGCAAAGCGAGAACTGAAAGGTCTTTGAAAATCATCTGCATAAACTGAATATACCAATTTAGAATTTCTAAAGAAAGGATCCTGACTAAAAGTTCTTTTTATATACAACGGAGTAAGAGCAGTCATCCATCCGTGACAATGAATTATATCCGGAGTCCATCTCAATTTTTTCACAGTTTCCAACACACCTCTCACAAAGAAAATAGAACGATCTTCGTTATCTTCAAACTCACCATTCTCATCAGATACAGTATATTTCCTCTGAAAAAAGTCATCATTATCAATAAAATAGACCTGCATTCTTGCCGACTGTATGGATGCCACTTTAATAATCAAAGGATGATCAGTGTCATCAATGATCAAGTTCATTCCTGAAAGACGAATTACTTCATGCAACTGATTTCTTCGTTCATTAACACATCCGAAACGTGGCATAAATGTTCTAATCTCTTTCCCTTTTTCCTGAATCGCCTGCGGAAGGTTTCTACATATACCGGAAACCTCTCCCTCCGGCAAGTAGGGAGTAATCTCTTGGGCGATATACAAAATTCTTGTAGTACTCATTCAATAATATTTTATCACAAAGGTAACAAAATCATAGCAAACTGCCAAATTTTCATTTTTTTTCTTTTAAGAATCAATATTAATTGTTTCCTTTGTGTGTTCTTTTGAACGAAAGAAGTTGAATGATTTTTTGTAAAAAAAATAGTAAACAAGATGAAAGTATATAAAACAGTTGCCGGATTACAACGATACTTAAGCGAAATCAAAGGTGGCGGCAAACAGATTGGATTTGTACCTACAATGGGGGCTCTTCATGATGGACATTTATCTCTTGTAAAAAGATGTATGAGTGAAAATGATGTTTGTGTAGTTAGTATTTTCGTAAATCCAACTCAGTTTAACAATAAAACAGATTTGGAAAAGTATCCTAGAACGTTAGAACGTGACATCAAATTATTGAAAAGCATTGGTTGCCAAGTAGTTTTTGCGCCTTCTGTTAAACAAATTTATCCTAAAGAGGATACCCGACAATTTGATTTTGGACCTCTTGACAAGGTAATGGAGGGAACTTTCAGACCAGGTCACTTCAATGGTGTTGCTCAAGTTGTAAGCAGATTGTTTGACATTGTTTCTCCTAAAAAAGCTTATTTTGGAGAGAAAGATTTTCAGCAACTTGCAATTATTCGTGAAATGGTAAAACAATACCAAATTCCGGTAGAAATCGTAGGATGCCCTATCGTTCGGGAAAAAGATGGCATGGC
>JAEIGA010018830.1_pt1 | contig 10523 bp, 9 predicted proteins | sample 9270691 | NCBI WGS metagenome assembly JAEIGA01 (sample SAMN17057246, study PRJNA624740) | gut metagenome | biome: biome; isolation source: fecal sample | host: Bos grunniens | place: China: Xizang | collected 2019
ACATCCAATGCTTTTTCAGATTCATCTTCACCATCTATCATCACAAGATTGAATTTAAATACGTCACGCTTTCCAGATTTTTGGATCCAGGCATCAACCAATTTAAAAAAGCCATTATATACCCAAATACCATCGCGTATCTTCTCATATACTTTAACTACTTCGGCTTTTGCGCCATCATTTTTGTGGCGCATGGCTGCTTCGTAAAATTTCCCATTTTCAGTTAAACCACCAGAAGGAGTGTTCATTTGTTGGTCAACTTGATCGCACGGTAAATCTGTATAATTATAATTCTTTTGAACATCATGGCCTTCATATATGATGGTATTTTCTTCTTCAATCCATTCATCTGCATATGGAGCATTAGGTCTAACGCTCATCAAAATGATATGATAAGCTCTTCCTTGAATATTGTAATTCATGCCACGCTGAAGATTCATTCCTTCTTCAATCGTCATATCAACATATCTTATAATTTCACCCTTTTGCATAAAACCTCCATAGCATTTTGTATATTAGTAGCATATATTTTTATAAAAAACAATGCTCTCACATATGTAATCCAACGGGTCCTTCCTGGCGATAATTCATATGCGGGGACGCAAGCCGCGCCATATTTCTAGCGAAACAGAAAAATTCTGGCTGGTCGGGTATATCCCAAACCCCAATAAACACAAGGGCTATAATGGGGTCCATTTTTTCCTGGCTGGTCACTGGTCACTTCTGGCTGGTCACTTTGGATAAAAAGGGCGGAAAATCCGCCCAGTGTTATTGCTTGGTATGGTAAGTAATTTGATAAGCATAAACATATTGTGGATGATCTCCCCCTCCAGGACCACCTCTGAATGAATAGTTATCTAATAAGTATTTTTCAGTGTCTCTAGTATCAATTTCACTCATTGGGTTAGTATTGTAAATCCACCGACCACTATACTCATTAACATTATGTTCATTGAATAGTCGATTTCGAGGATGTGTTGCTATACCAACATACCAATTAGATTTATTATCAGACCCAACATGGTTAAGTATATCATTTACAATTTTATAATTTATAGCCATTTTTATTTTCCTTTTGTATTTTTAGGTTAAAATTCAATTGACAAACCAAGAAAAATGACTATTACTAAAAGTCTCAAATAATAGTGTAAGTCATGTTTTTGATTTGCCGATTTATAGGTTCGGATTCTTCCGGACCTATTTTGTTTATAGAGTAAGATATTTTTAAAAGCAAGAATATTTTATTTTTACACAAAATTAATTACAGCAAAATTACAGCTATTCGCAAAAACTGCATTACAGCTTGACAAATAAGTTATAATCATATATCATCCTCCAAAAGAGAGGTAATATGGCTAAACTTATTGATATTTCAAAAATCCGCTTAGGCTATAGCCTTCGTGAAAGATTAGAAGAAGATAAGGAAGGAAATCTCCCAATTATTCAATTTAAGGATTTGCAAGGTTCTGTATTTAGTAATGCTGACAACTGCGTTCGCCTAAATGCTGATAAAATAAAACCATCGCATTGGTTAAAGTATGGAGAGATTTTACTATCTAATCGTGGAAATTACAAGGCTGCTGTTAATTGCTGTCGCTATCCATGTGTTGCTTCTGGTGTGTTTTTTGTGTTAACCATACATGATAAAAATTTTTTACCGGAATACATTGTTACATTTCTAAACTCTCAAGAAGGTCAAAAATCATTAACAAAGCGTCATAACATTTCTGGGGTTAGTTCAATTAACAGAGTAGAACTTGAACAAATAGACATCCCTCTTCTAGCATTAGAAAAACAAAAGCAACTTGTTGAATTATTTTCTCTTTATGAAAAAGAGGTGGATATATTTGAAAAAATAAAGCAATCAAGAAAAAAACTAATAAACTCAATATTAAGTCAGACTATTAAGGAGTAAAAAATGGCTAAAATTACGCAAGACAAATTAAATAACCTATTATGGAGTGCAGCAGATTCTGCGCGCGGTGTGGTCGATGGCGGTATGTTCAAAGACTATATTTTAGCCTTTTTGTTTTATAAATATATGAGCGATATTAAGCAAGCTGAAGTAAAAAAACTTCAAGAACGCTATGGAAATGATAAAGAACGTATTGAACTTCGTCTTAAAAATGCTCGTTTTGTGTTGCCTGAAGGTGCTAGTTTTTATGATATCTACGAACAACAAAATGCAGACAATGTTGGTGAACTAATAAATAAAGCACTTCGCAAAATTGAAGATGCTAACGAGGCTCATTTAAAAGGGATTTTTACCGTCGATTTTAACAATGAAGCTATTTTAGGCCAAACTAGTCAACGAAATAAAATGATTAGAGATCTTATTAATGATTTTAGTCAGGTTGATTTGTCTGATGTTGAGGGTGATTTGCTTGGTAATGCTTATATGTATCTGATTGAGCGCTTTGGTTCTGATGCCGGTAAGAAAGCAGGAGAATTCTATACACCAAAAGTTCTGTCTGCTTTGTTAGCAAAATTAGCTATGCCTAAACCAGGTGATAGAATTTGTGACCCAGCTTGTGGTTCTGGTGGTTTGTTGTTGTTAGCAGGTGACGAAGTTGCTTCTCAAGGTTCAAAAGACTATGCTTTGTATGGACAAGAAAAAACCGGTGCAACCTATAACCTTGCTCGTATGAATATGTTTTTGCATGGACAAGATTCTGCTCGCATTGAATGGGGTGACACCTTAAACAACCCATTATTGAAAGAAAATGATCGTTTAATGCAGTTTGATGTAATTGTTGCAAACCCACCATTTTCATTAGATAAATGGGGCGAAAAACATCTAGAAAATGACATTTATAATCGTTTTGACAGAGGTATGCCTCCTGCAAGTAAAGGAGATTATGCATTTATTTCACACATGATTGCAACTGCCAAACCAAGATCTGGCCGTGTAGCTGTTATTGTTCCGCACGGTGTGTTATTCCGTGGTTCATCAGAAGGAAGAATTAGAGAAGCTTTGATTAGAGAAAACATTCTTGATGCAGTAATCGGTTTGCCCGCAAATCTATTTTTGAATGTGGGTATTCCTGTTGCATTTTTGATATTTGATAAAAGTCGCGAAAAAGGCGGTGTCAATGAAAATCGTAAAGATGTCTTGTTTATAGATGCAAGCAAAGAGTTTGTTCCTGGTAAAAACCAAAACACTCTTTCAGATGAACATATCAATAAAATCGTTGATACATATAAAAATCGCAAAGAAATTGAAAAATATTCGCATATTGCAACATTTGATGAAATTAGCGAAAACGACTTTAACCTTAATATCCCTCGCTATGTTGATACATTTGAAGAGGAAGAAGAAGTTGATTTAGCAAAGGTTAAGTCTGATATTGCATCACTTGAAAAAGAGCTTATTAAGGTTCAAAGCAAGATGAACGAATACCTCAAAGAATTAGGAGTGTAGTAGATGGAGCATTTTGAAGAATATAAAAAACAAAATGAGCCTGAAAAATATAAAAAGGCAGAAAATTGGCGTGTTGCTATCGGTTTGCAACAGGTTGATGGTTTAACTCCATCAAAATATTTAATAAATGTTGCTAAAGATAATATTGAAGGCAAAATCTCCATTGATGAGGCAAATGAGCAAGTAGCACAATATTATAAGCAAAATCCGGCAAAAACTCTGCAAGAACACAATGAAAAAGAAGCTGATGAAGTTTCTGCTCGCATTACAAAACTTTTGAGCACACACACTTTTTCATTTAGTCCGGTTGAGCTTATGTCTATTCACAAAACCTTGTTTGCAGGTATCCTAAAAGATGAGATTACCGGAAAAATCCGCACTTATGACATCACCAAAGAAGAGCCAATCTTAAATGGTGATACGGTTATTTATGGTCGTTCAGATAGCATTCAAGAAACTTTGGATTATGATTTTGCTCAAGAAAAGAAGTTTAATTATCAAGGGCTTTCAAATAAACAAAAGGTTGAACATTTAGCAAAGTTCATCTCAGGCATTTGGCAGATACACCCTTTTGGCGAAGGTAATACAAGAACCACCGCGGTTTTTGTAATTAAATATCTTTATACTTTAGGTTTTGAAACTAACAACGACATGTTTGAAAAATATGCTAAATATTTCCGTAATGCGCTTGTTCGTGCTAACTATCAAAACCTTAAAAAAGACATTCCTTATACAATGGAGTTCTTAAATAAGTTTTTTGGAAACTTGCTTTTAGATGAAGATAATATCTTGGACAATCGCGAAATGCAGATTAAGGATGTGAATACCAAAGAAGAAAAAAGTTCACAGAAAAGTTCACAGAAAAGTTCACAGAAAAGTTCACAGAAAATTTTAGAGTTAATTGCTCAAAATCCTAAAATCACAACAACTGAAATGGCTGAAACTCTTGGAATTTCAAGACGAGCAATAGCAAAACAAATAACAAATTTGAAAGTTAGTAACCTACTCCGTCGTATCGGTCCAGACAAAGGCGGCCATTGGGAAGTTGTGGAGGAGTATTAAACAATGAGTATAGTACGTATGTTTAATTATATTCCTGAATGTGTTGACCTTTTAGGTGCAGGAAAACGAATTTTAAAAGAAAAACTACAGAATAAAGAAATTATTGATTATCCATTAAGAGGAACAACGTATACAATACGTCATATGATGGATCAAGATAAAATCGTTTTTTTAGTATCATATGGCAAATCAAAACCTAATAGGTGTTATAATCGAAATCAAAAGACTTATGATGATAACGTCTTATCAGATGAGATTATTCATATGACAAATCAATTTATATTTGCGATTTACCAAGATAAAGTGCTGTGCTCTGATCATAATAAAAGAAATATAATATTAAATTTATTGCATGAAGCAGATAAAGAGTTTTCGTGTAATTTATTGGCCGTTTCTACGTCTATTGATGATTTTATTAAACAGGTAAAGTCTATAGAATCAATTTCTATTACAGCAACAAATGATTTATTCATTGGTGAATTTTTAAATCCAGATTGGGGAGATGATTTAGATGCAAAAGAACGACCAGAAACAACAATAGTTAAAATGGATTTCAAAAGAGCTCTTAAAGAAAGTTATTTAATAAAATTATATAATAAACTTAAAGCACCATCATATATAAAATCCTTTAACATCAAAGGAGAAAGTTCTGATGGTTTCATATCCATTAATGAGGAAAGTGTCGTTGCAAAAGAAATTTTTGAATTTGAAAAGGAAGAAGGATATTATGAAATTGAAGAAATATTTAGTAAAATGTAGGACATGGATTTTATTTTTACTTCTAAATATAAGTCTATTGTTCACTTTGAATAATGACCTGCTTTCAAATGCAATTACTTGTATATCAATTATTTTTGCTTTTTCTCAATCATTTCTTTTAGCTGCTTATGCTAACCAAGAAATAAATCTTTATATGAAAAAACATAATATGTTTGAAAAATTTATATATGACAATAAAAAATTCTTAAAAACATCATTGTTTTCTTTATTGTTTTTATTTTTTTTAAATGCTTTTTCTTTTAGTTATAATTACAAAGATACTTTATACCTATCGTCAGCACATATTGCACTATTAATTATAGTTTTTCAATTAGATTACACTTTTGATTTTGCAGACAAGTATATGAATTTATATAAAAACTCTTATTCTAAAAAAGTGTTAAATAAAAATGATGTTATAGTTGAAGCACAATCAAAAAATACCTGAGAGGTGATATATGAGTAAGTTAAAAGAACGAAAACAACTATTTAATATGCTTCAACGTTCAGTTGATGCTGTTTATACTAATTTTTCAAAGGTTATTCAAGTTAAGGGTTTAGAACAATGTGTTGTAGCTTTAATATATGCTCATTTATTTCAAAAAGTACAATCTTCCAAATATAAATATTTAGATTTAAATTCTGAATATAATAAAAACTGTGATTCAGTTAAATCAACACCTAATTTTCCCAAAGGGGTTCGTCCTGATATTATTTTACATAAAATGTGGAGTAATGATGAAAATAAAATAGCTATTGAATTTAAAGGATGGTGGAATAATGACGATGAAAAGGATATTCAAAAATTGAAAGATTTAACTAATCCAACAGGTGAATATAAGTATTTATTAGGTGTCTGGGTATTGTTAGAAAAAGATGCTCCATCTTATAAATTTGTAATAAATGGTGAAGAAAAGGATAGCATTGATGCAGAATAATCAAAAAATACCTGAGGGGTGGAGTGTTAAGAAATTAAAGCATTGTCTTTCATTGTTAAAAGATGGTACCCATGGCACACATACGGATGTTATTGATGGAGTTAAACTGTTAAGTGCTAAAGATATAATAGATGGAAATGTTTTATTACCTGTTGATTCTAGACATATTTCTGATGATGATTTTAATATGCTTCACAAAAAATATCATATACAGAATAATGATGTTGTTTTAACTATTGTTGGAACAATAGGAAGATGCGCAATAATAAAAAATTATAATAACAATTACACTTTCCAACGTAGTGTCGCCATTCTAAGACCAAATACAGAAATTATTTCCAAATATCTTTTTTCTTATATTCAAGGAAATTCTTTTCAAAAAGAACTCTTAAAAAGACAAAGTGTTTCTGCACAACCAGGTGTATATCTTGATGATTTATCAAAAATTTCTTTAATTTTTCCTCCATTGCCGGAGCAGGAGAAGATTGCGGGGATTTTGGGGACTTGGGATGAGGCGATTGAAAAGTTATCATCTTTAATAGAGCAAAAGAAAAACTTAAAAAAAGGTCTGATGCAAAGACTCTTAACCGGCAAAACCCGCCTCAACGGCTTCATCCAACCTTGGAAAGAAGTTAAATTAGGCGAAATTTTATTTTCAATTAGCAAGCGAAATAAAGATTTAACAATTAAACGAGTTTTGAGCGTTACAAATAGCAGAGGCTTTGTTTTACCTGAAGAACAATTTGCTAGAAGTGTTGCTAGTGAAGATTTAAGCAATTATAAAATCGTAAAGAAAGGTGAGTTTGCTTATAATCCTTCACGTTTGAATGTTGGGTCAATTGATAGGTTAGATAATTTTGAAAATGGTGTTTTAAGCCCCATGTATGTGATATTTAAATGTGGTGATAAAATAAATTCCGATTATATGAAGCATTGGATAGATACAGCAGAATTTAATACGAAAGTGCGTAACTCAGCACAAGGAAGTGTTCGAGAAACTGTTGATTTCAAAACATTATCAACTATAAAAATCTTTTTTCCTTCTGACATTAACGAGCAACAGGCTATTGCTAATGTTTTATCAGCTGCTGATGAAGAAATTGACCTTTTGAACAAAAAATTAGAAGCCTTAAAGGAACAAAAGAAAGGCTTAATGCAACAACTCTTAACCGGTCAAACCCGCGTGAAAGTGAACTAATATGAAAACAGATGTTTACTTTGCAAAAGATGGTCCTTCTAGAGTTATAGCATATAAAAATGCTAAAAATCAGAATGTGTTTTTACAAATAGGTAGAGCTGAATATGCACCATCGATTCAAAGTATTCTTATTTGTGACAGTCAATACGATATAGAAAAAGTAATTGAAAATGCTTTTCAATATACTTTAACTGAAGTTAAAAATATTGAAATCGGAATCAAACAAAAATACATATGGAAACCTCTGTTACAACAAAATATTCAAAAAGAGTTAGATTTTGATGTTCCTGAATTATACAGAGCCAAAAGAAACTTAAGTATTTTAATGCAAAAATTACAAGAATTATTGTTGTATGTTGAGCCATCTTCTGAAGGGCTAAAAGCATATAGTCATAAAATAAAAGAAACTCTTATCCTTGCTTGTACGGAATTGGAAAATTATTTTAAGATTTATGAACTTGGAAAAAACAAAAGAACAGCCGATTATATAAAAATATTAGAGTTGGTTGATTTAACAAAATATAAAATATCATTGGTAGGATATATTAATCCTTATAAATGTTGCCCTTTTGAAAATTGGAATACATCAGGAACAACGCAGTCAATATCATGGTATGATGCTTATACAAAAATAAAACATAACAGTAACAAAGATTTTCATTTAGCAACATTAGAAAACTGTATTAATGCGATATCGGCAAATATAATTATGTTTGCTATTCGCTATTCTCCTATATCATTGTATAACGAATTTGATACATGTTCGCAATTAACCAGAGGGTCTGTAGATTTTAGAATAGAGGATACAGAAGATATATATATTCCAATATATGAAGGCAAAAAAAGCCATGTTGGAAGTTTTGATGTTCCTTATATTTTTAAAAATGGTGAATCAATACATTATACATATGATATTCATGAACAAATTTCGTTTATTGAAGGACCAATAAAATGACTGCACACCACATTCTTCCTGATTTTGATGAAGCTAACAGTTCGCAAATTCCAGCGATTTTGCAACTTATTAACTTGGGATATACTTATATTCCAAGACATGAGGTTGATAATTATCGTGACAGCAAGAGCCAATATATTTTGCGTGATATTGCAATCAAATCCTTGCGAGAGATAAATCCGTCAGAAATATCTGATAAAAGTATTGATGAGGCTATTTTTGGATTAGAGAAAATAAAGCTTGATGATGGTGTGGTCAAAGCTTCGGAAATTATTTTTTCTAATTTGCTTAGTGGTGTATCTGTTCCCGAAATTATTGATGGCAAGAAAACATCTCCACAATTAAGGTTTATAAATTGGGATGAGCCAGAAAAAAATATGTTTCATGTGGTCGCAGAATTTGAAATTGAAGAAGATCAAAATCGCAGACCGGACATTGTTTTGTTTGTAAATGGTATTCCTTTTGCAGTTATTGAATGCAAAAAAGCCTCTGTTTTGGTTGATGAGGCTATTCATCAGATGATAAGAAACCAAAAATATACGCAAACACCAAAGTTCTTTTTGTTCCCACAAATATTGATTGCAACCAATGTTAATGAAATAAAATATGGAACAATGCTCACTCCATTTGAGTTTTATTCAGTTTGGAAAGAAAAAAATGCAACAGACACTTATAATCAAAAAGTGTTAGAAAGTATAAATAAACCAGTTGATACAGCTGTTATTAAGAAAATTGCATCAGATTTATCAAGATATTCTTATAATCAATGTGAAAAAGAAACTCCGTCAGCTCAAGATAGAGGAATTTATAGCCTGTTAGAGCCTGCTCGTTTGCTTGATTTGGTTAGAAACTTTATCATTTATGATAATGGAATTAAGAAAGTTACGCGCTATCAGCAATATTTTGCTATTAAAAAGACAATAGCAAAAATTCAAAATCAACATGAAAATGGTAAACGTCATGGTGGACTTATCTGGCATACACAAGGTAGCGGAAAGTCTTTAACTATGGTTATGTTGGTTAAAAACTTAATTGAAACCGTTAACAATCCAAGAGTTATTGTTGTAACAGACAGAACAGACCTTGATATTCAGATTAGAGATACATTTGCAGCTTGCAATATCAAAAAAGGTGTTCAACAAGCAACATCATGCGCAGATTTAGTTAAAAAAATTGAATCCAAAACATTAGATGTTATTACAACATTAGTTCATAAGTTTGATAAACCGACAGATTTTGTTGATAATGATAACAACATTTTTGTTTTGATTGATGAAGCACACAGAACACAAGGTGGTGATGCCAATGCGATGATGAACAAGATGTTGCCTAGAGCTTGTCAGATTGCCTTTACCGGAACACCTTTAATGAAAAAAGTTCCCGAACGTTTGAAAGGCAAAGTTGCCTCAAAATCTGAATCTATTCAAAAATTTGGTGGCTTAATTGATGAATATACAATATCAGAAGCTGAAAAAGACGGTGCTGTGTTGCCTCTTATTTATCAAGGACGCTTTGTTGACCAGAAAATTGATGCGATTGCTGATAAATTTTATGAAAGGCTTGCTTCAAAATTTTCGGAGAGTGAACGTAAGGACTTTGCTAAAAAATGTATATCAAGTTCTGTTTTGGAAGAAACATCTCAACGTATTGAAATGATAGCTTTAGATGTTAATGACCATTTTATAAAAAACTTTAAGGATACAGGATTAAAAGGTCAGCTTGTTGCTCCGAGTAAATATGCTGCTGTAATGTTTAAAAACGCTTTGGATATGCTTGGATGTATTAATTCAGAAGTTGTTATTTCTGATACATTAGCTGATGAAGGCAAAGATGATGTAAATGCTACACATAAAAAAGCAGTTACCGAATATTTAGCAGAGCAAAAACATAAATATGGTTCTTTGGAAACAAGAGAAAAGCAAATAATCCAAGATTATAAGAAAAATCCTGAAGGTTGTGAACTCATCATTGTTGTTGATAAATTGTTGACTGGTTTTGATGCTCCTCGTGATACTGCATTATATTTGGCAAAGCAATTAAAAGACCATAACTTATTACAAGCAATTGCAAGAGTTAATCGTGTATTTGATGGTGATGCTGGCAAACAAAGCAAAACTGCTGGTTTGATTGTTGACTACTCTAAAAATGCTAAAAACCTTAAAAATGCTTTAGAGTTATTTTCTAACTATG
>JAEIGA010018831.1_pt1 | contig 10522 bp, 6 predicted proteins | sample 9270691 | NCBI WGS metagenome assembly JAEIGA01 (sample SAMN17057246, study PRJNA624740) | gut metagenome | biome: biome; isolation source: fecal sample | host: Bos grunniens | place: China: Xizang | collected 2019
AAATGCCCCCTTCCCGTCGTGCGATACAGGGTAATTCGTGCAAAAGTGTGTGTCGCGTAGCGAAATGTGCAGTTCCCGCGCCTTTCCTCCCCGCGACACACGGAATTGTCTTGAAAAGTGTGTGTCGCCAAGGTATGGAGCGTAGCATGTCCCTTTTCTGTGCTGCGATACACGGTATGCGAGGTAAAAGTGTGTGTCGCGAAGGGCTCAGTGATGAAATGCCCCCTTCCCGTCGTGCGATACAGGGTAATTCGTGCAAAAGTGTGTGTCGCGCTGCGAAATGTGCAGTTTCCGCGCCTTTCCTCCCTGCGACACATGGGATTGTCTCGAAAAGTATGTGTCGCGGAAGGAGAGGATATGCCAGGAATAGTTGGCCTAAGAAGTAGAAGGGACAAACAGTTACATCTGTGTGGATCCATTTCTATTCAGTGCGAGGCATCGCGAAATTCTTTCTTTGGGCAGAGAGTATTTGACATTCAGCATTTGGGCTATGAGAAGAAGCTTTTCATGTGAGAGAGTATATATAGTCTCATCTCCATATCTGTCCGCTATTTCTTTATCGATGATATGGCATAACTCCAGATCTCCAATGCTGTTGAAATTCCCTCTGCCGGACATGTTTGTAAGCATGTTCCTTAAGTTGGTTCCCTTGACCCCGTGTTCAATGTCCTCTAGTTTGATTGGAGGCTTGCCGTTTCCGTCAACATCCTGCTCCTTTTCCCATTCTTCTCCTGAGACCCTGTTCATGTAATAGAGGAAAGATCTTACTGAGGAATATTGATGTTCAAGGTCTGCGGTATCAATGATGCTTTCTGGCATTATCAATCCTTCTTCATCCATCTTGACATGTGCCGGAAGTTTGTGTCTGTCAGGAATCTGTTTGCGATGTTTCTTTTTTGATGCATGTCTGGCTCCTTGAGTGAATCCCATGTCTTTGCGGAAAATAGCTTTTGCTGATGAAAATTCGTATCCGAATGGAGTAGAACATACCCCGTGATGTACAGGGTTGCGGAGAATATAGGAGATTGTTGCGAGCAAATGATATAGCCCGCTGATTTCAAGGGAAAAGAAATGCGACTCACCCAAGCGTCCTTTCCTGTGGTACTTGCTGTTGAAGTATCTGGTATATGAGTAACGGAAAGCTTTTATGAATGCCTTCTTGTCCTCTGTTCTGATACATATGTGTATGTGGTTGGACATCAGACAGTATGCGAGAAGGATGGCATTACTTTCATATGCCGCGATGAACAGACAGATTATTCCGTGGATGTAATCTTTTCTTGATCGGAACAGGATTTCATCACCGCCTGACCAGCATAAATGATAAGTCTTCTTCATGTTTTTTTGGGGAAAGGTATGGCTGACTTGACAATCTCAATTAAAGAAAAGCGAAAATGTGACGAAAATCTGCATGTTAAATAAATATGAAAGGCTTATATATTTTTTTATGCCATTGTGGATGATACATTTAGTTGCAATTTTAGTGTGTAGTAGGGTGGGGTGTGTCGTTTATGTGCCGGATTCCCTCTGCGACACATGGAATTGTCTCGAAAAGTATGTGTCGCGGAGGTATGGAACGTAGCGTGTCCCTTTTCAGTGCTGCGATACACGGTATGCGGTGCAAAAGTGTGTGTCGCGAAGGGCTCAGCGATAAAATGCCCCCTTCCCGTCTGCGATACAGGGTAATTCGTGCAAAGGTGTGTGTCGCGCTGCGAAATGTGCAGTTCCCGCGCCTGTCCTCCCTGCGACACATGGAATTGTCTCGAAAAGTGTGTGTCGCGGAGGTATGGAACGTAGCGTGTCCCTTTTCAGTGCTGCGATACACGGTATGTGGGGCAAAAGTGTGTGTCGCGGAGGGGATGCGTCGTTCATGTGCCGGATTCCCTTCGCGATACAGAGATTTGTTCTGGAAAGTATGTGTCGCAGGTGGTTTGGCTGGATTTAGGAGGGGATGCTATGGGAAGAAGAAGGACGTGAGGAAGAGAAAGAGATCTTAGAAAGCAGCAGGGTCTAGGAGGCCGGAGGGCGAAAGGAGAAGAAAGCAGGAAGCAAGCCGGAAGACGAAGGGAACAGGAAGCAGGATGTAGGAAGCAGGAAAAGTAAGGCGGAAAAACAATCCGGGGCTCATCTCTCGACAAGCCCCGGACTATACCATTATGATAATCAATAAAAATGTAACTAACTAAGTGCGGTTAATGCTTTTGCCAATATCGTGCCAAAGTATCGACCAAAAGGAAATTAAAAGCGAAGAAGTCGCATTTCCGGTCCGACGCGGAATTTTGTGGCCCTGATGAAGAGGAGCCACTGGGCGAGGTAGTAGCTCACGAGCACGAGATAGTGGCGGTATGGCACCGGCTCTACGAACTTGTTCCAGGCGAGGATGAAGTCGGAAAACACGAAAAGGATGGCTCCGAGGGCGAAGAGGCTGCTGCGCTGGAGCATTGCACTTACCATCATGATGCTGATGAGAACCGAATAGATGCATACTCCGATGCGTATGATGCCTGCAGGGGCCTCAGGAGCGATCTTGAAGAACGCTACGCAAAGAAGGGCGAGGGCGCAGAATACGACCATTGCCAGATATCCTTTTGCCTTGCCGGTGAGCTTTTTGTCCGGCTCAACCTTTCGGAAATAGCGTCCGCAGAAATATATTATGTAGAATATGTGCCCGAGGGCGAAGAATCCCATCTGCCCCAGGAAGTTGTTGCAGGATCCCATATGGTCGCCGAGGGTCGAGAACAGCAAGGCCATTGTGATCTGCCAAGGACATAGCCACAGCGAAGCCAAGGTGAGGACCGAAACGCAGTATGTGATCTTGTGCGGATATTCCAACGGAAGGAAAAACAGGATGGTAGCACACAGGTATAATCCGGTTGCGGCCAGGGCGATAGACGCCGTATGCTTCTCGTTAATTCTTAAAATAGCCATAAAACATTCATTTTCTGCGAATATAGCAAATTTTCCTTCTCTATGTCAAAAAATATTATCATCTTTGCATGCTTGGTTTATTATGCCTTGAACTGAAAATCAATATTTATGTATAACTAATAAAGAAACTTTTATGAGAAAAATCAAACTGTTTCTCACAGTTCTGTCAGTGCTGATTGCTTCGGCGGCTTACGCGCAGAATCTTACAGTCACTGGTATCGTGACTGATGCTTCGAACGGCGAGCCGGTTCCTTTCGCTTCAGTGCATGAAAAGGGTACCATGAACGGTATCAACACTGACGTAAACGGAGAGTACACCATTACAGTATCAGACAATGCGGTACTCGTGTTTTCATCAATCGGATATCTCGCTGTTGAGGTGCCTGTAGAAGGCAAGGCTCATGTAAATTGCGAGCTTCCAGTAGACGCAGAGACTCTCGACAACGCAGTCGTTGTGGGTTATGGATCCGCAAAGAAGGTAGGTACAATGGTCGGTTCAGTGACTACAGTGAAGTCAGACGCGATCAAGAACGCTCCTTCATCATCAGCTCTCGACCAGCTCCAGGGTCAGGTTGCCGGTCTTTCGGTAATGACTACCGGTGGTGTGGCTGGTGAGAACAACGTATCGATGCAGCTCCACGGTATGGGATCCCTCGGATCTAGCTCGACTCCACTTTACATCATCGACGGTATCCAGGCCAGCAGCCGCGCAATCCAGGCGATGAACCCTAACGACATCCTCAGCATCACTATCCTCAAGGACGCATCTGCGACTTCAATCTATGGATCACGTGCTGCGAACGGTGTCGTATTCGTTACAACAAGAGCAGGTTCATACGATGCCAAGGCTTCAGTATCAATCAGAAGCCAGGCTGGTATCTCTACTCTTGCAGATATGACTCTTTACGAGAACATGATGTCAGGTCCTGAGCTCAAGGAGTTCTGGGTAAGATCAGGCCTCATGACTCCGGATCAGATCGCTGCAACTTATACAAACAAGGGCTTCGATGCTGATACAAAGTGGTATAACTATTACCAGCAGTTCAACAATCCTCAGTTCCAGAACGACGTGATCGTTGAGGGTGGTGGAAACAAGGTTGCATACATGATCGGTGCATCTCAGTTCCATCAGAGAGGTACTGCCATCGGTAACGTATATGACAGATATACAGTTCGTACAAATGTTCAGGGCCGTCCGAAGGATTGGCTCAAGGTAGCTGGAAACATGTCGATTTCTTACGACAAGAGATCTACAAACCCTAACTGGGGTGGTGCTTCAGGCGGATCGGCTTATACTGCCGGTGGTCTTTCTTACCTCAACAACCCACTTTATCCAGCTATCGATCCAGAGACAGGCAAGCCATACGAGGTTCAGTTCTCAGACGGTATGTACACTCCTACTTATTATGTAGCGAACTTCCCTAACCAGTCGAACCGTTACGGTCTCCTTTCATCATTCAATGTTGAGATCGAGCCTATCAAGAACCTCAAGATCGCTTCACGCGCCGGTCTCGACGGATATATCTCAATGGGTATTTCAAAGCGAGTTCCTTCATTCCTCGGAACAGAGGGTAACGGTACAAAGTCAAGATCTACAGGATTTGAGTACACAGCTACCATCACAAACACTATCGAGTATGCTCTCAACATCGGTCATGAGCACAGCTTTACGTTCCTCGCCGGTCAGGAGGGTGTGATGAGCCACTACGATACATATTCTGCTTATTCTGAGGGTATTACAGACGACCGTCTTACAAACCTTCAGGATGGTAACCAGCAGACATTCGATGTATCTGAGGGTATGAGCCAGAGCAAGTTCCTCTCGTTCTTCGGACGCGTAGACTACTCTCTCATGGACAAGTACTACTTCGACGCATCTATCCGTAATGACGAGTGTTCACGTTTCGGTCCTAACAACCGTCACGCTACATTCTGGGCTGCAGGTGCCATGTGGAAGATGAAGAGAGAGTCATTCCTTCAGGATGCTTACTGGCTTACTGACCTCAACATGAAGGTCAGCTACGGTACTCAGGGTAACGCTTCAATCGGTGACTATCTGCACCTCCCTCTCATGGGTAAGATGACAGACTATGCAACCGGAAGCTCACTTGCATTGGTTCAGCCTTCAAACCCAGACCTTACTTGGGAGAAGCAGGCCCTTCTTACTGTAGGATTCAACGGACGTCTCTTCGATCTCGTTGACTTCAACATCGAGTACTACAACAGAAAGACTTCATCAATGTTGATGGATGTTCCTTATAACTATACTACAGGTCTCAGCTCTCGCTATAACAACGTGGGAGGTCTCCTTAACCAGGGTATCGACCTTACTCTCGGTGTGGATATCCTCAGAGGTGCAGACTATTATCTCCGTTTCAACAAGACATTCAACTGGAATGCCGAGAAGGTTACAGAGCTCTTCAACAACCTTGACAGATGGGAGATGGTAGGATATGGTTATGCATATGTAGTAGGTGAGCCTGTTTCATTCTATCATCCTATCTATGCCGGTATCGATCCAGCTGACGGTATGCCTATGTGGTATCTCCCAGGCGAGAACGTAGACGTGACTACAATGGATCCTAACCGTGTTACCAAGGAGTTCGATGAGGCTGGCCTTACTCAGAATACAGGCAAGAGACTTAATGCTCCGATGAATGGTGGATTCAACATCGCAGGTGCATGGAGAGGCATCTCAGTTCAGGCTGACTTCTCTTATGTCCTCGGCAAGTATCTCATCAACAACGACGCATACTTCTACGCAAACCCTAACAACAACCTTGATTCTACACAGCATAAGATGGTGACAGACTTCTGGACTCCATACAATACTGATGCTCAGTTCCCAGACTGGTCAAAGGGTGCGTTGATGCAGTTCGATACTCACCTTCTTGAGAAGGCAAACTTCCTCCGCCTCAAGAATTTCCAGGTTGCATATGATCTTCCTAGAAGACTCCTTGGTAACCAGCAGGTAATCAATGGTGTAAAGGTTTCATTTACAGGACGTAACCTCTTCTGCCTTACAAACTATTCAGGTATCGACCCTGAGGTTGCAGGTAACCTTACATACGGTCGAGTAGGTAACTCTAAGCAGTACCTCTTCGGTCTTGAGCTTACTTTCTAATTGACAGGACAGATTATAATAGAAGAAATGAACATGAAAAATATAATTAAGAATATTTTCCTTGGCGGAGCGCTTGCAGCTATGCTCATGTCGTGCGACATGAATCTTATTCCGTCGAACTCAATCGTTTTTGAGGAAGATGAGCCGATCCTGTTGAGCAAGAATGACGTCATTGCTGTTTACAACGGAGTCCTCGCTTCATACAGAGCAGTTCAGTACGGATCATTCACTCAGAGTACCGAGGTTATGTGCGACGGCTTCAACGCTACAATCGGTTTCGGTAACAACTATGGCTCGATCCACCGTACTGATGCATCTTTCACAACAAGTGATTCATATGCTGAGACAATGTGGGCAAGCCACTATGCAGCGATCAAGAACTATAACATCGCTATCGATCAGGCAAGCCTTGTTACTGATGAGGCGCTTGTTCCATATGCTGAGCTTCTCAAGGGTGTGGCTCTCTACTGCAGAGCATCATCATACCTTACTCTTGCACGCCATTTCGGACCTGCATTCGATGAGTACACAGCATCAGAGGACCTTTGCGTTCCACTCGTGCTCAAGTTCGACCTCTATGAGAAGCCTGCACGTGCAACTGTTCAGGAGGTTTATGACAGAATCCTCTGGGATCTTGATGATGCAGAGGTTCTTCTTGAGGGCAAGGTCGCTCCAGGACAGATCAGATCTATGGAGCCTACTATGGATGCGATTGCAGCACTCAAGGCTCGTTACTATCTTGATGTAAAGGAGTATGGCAACGCAGCAAAGGCAGCTGAGTCAGTAATCAATTCACCAGCAGGTTATGCTCTTGCAGCGTCTTCAAACGAGATGGTTGCCGAGTATATCTATGATGAGGGAAGCGAGCCTATCGTACAGCTTTATGCAAGCATCGCAGAGGGCGCTGTAGGCAATACAATCTTCACTCAGGTAGGTCAGGATAAGGATGGTAAGTTCTTCCAGCCTTATTTCCTTCCATCGAAGAGACTCATCGATGCTTATGAGCCAGGTGACCTCCGTCTTACAAACTGGTTCTCTTCATCATTGTATCCGGTATTTACCAATGGTTCACGTCATGAGGGCATCAAGACTTTCATCAAGTATTATGACAACCCAAGCCTCCGTACAGGTCTTATCGAGACAGGTGCACATGCTGCTAAGCCTCTCATGATCGGTGAGATGTATCTTATCGCTGCTGAGGCATATGCAATGGATGGCATCCTTTCAAAGGCTAAGACATATCTCAATGCTCTTCAGACTGCCCGTAAGGCAAAGCTTACAAGCGGATCCATGGAGAACGTGAAGAACGAGTGGTTCAGAGAGACTGTCGGAGAAGGCCTTCGTCTGAGCTGCCTCAAGCGTTGGGGTGAGGGCTTCACAGGAAGACCTGCTCAGATTGCAGCATCAGCAATCGTAATGACAGGAGATGCTTATACTGAGAAGGTCATGGAGGCTGACTCATACGTTATGAACTGGCCTGTTCCTTCATATGAGCTCAAGCTTAATGAGAATCTCATTCAGAACGACGGTTACGAAGCAAATTAATGACAATAAGGAATTTACATATGAAAAAGTATATTTATTTGACAGCAGCTGTCCTGGGTCTTGTCTTTGCTTCATCTTGCGGAAGAAAGATCGAGTTCGAGCATATTCCATTCGCTTCTCTTCAGACAGAGGTTTACTCTTTCAATGAGGATGCCGGTGAGATCACCATTCCGGTGACTATCTACAACCCTATGAACTCAGACATGCAGCTTACTGTAAAGGTGACTGATGGAAAGGCTAAGGAGGGTGTTGATTTCGAGATCTTGTCTCCTGTATCTGGAGTCCTGACTTGCGCAGCAGGCGAAACTTCTCAGAATATTGTTGTAGGAATTACAAATTTCCCTGGAAAGCTCACAGGATCGAAGGATTTCTCGATTGAGATCGGCAGCGCTACACAGGGTTTCCAGGTAGGAAACTGCAATACAGCTCAGCTCACAATCATGGACCTCGACCACCCGCTCAAGGATTTCATCGGAGTATGGACTGGATCTACAAGCGGTTATTCAGGATACAACTATACATGGGACATCACAGTAGCTGGTAATGATGAGGACCCTACATATTCAACTCTCATCGTTTCTAACCTCTGTCCATATACATCACTCTATGGCGGTCTGTCGCCTGCAGCCGGATTCAATATCTTCAAGGCTACAGCAAATTCAGACATGACTCAGATGATTGTAGAGAACGATCAGTACATCGGTACACTCGACGGTGAAGTACTTACCCTCGCAGGTGTTGATGCTCCTACTCTTGAGGCTGCTCAGTACTATTCGGACATCGTCTTCCATCTGTCGGCAGACAAGAAGACATTGACAGTACCGAATGCTTATGGACCGGTTGGCTCGCAGGGCTTCTGGGAAATCTATCCTGGTCCGATTGTATTTGCAAAGAAATAATATCCAGCGATATTGCTTATTGAGGTGAGCGGTCTGTGGACCGCCCACCTTTTAACTTTTAAAACATTTATATGAAGCGTTGTTTTATTGCCCTTATGTTGGCGTTTTCTCTCGTTTCCTGTGTGAACGAGGAATTCCAGGCTGCTCCGGATGTGCAGGCTGAGGCAGCTGCTCAGGACGCGTTGTTCGCCAAAGGCGAGTGCATTGTTCTGTTCAGCGATGAAATGGTAGCCGATATCGAAGCTACCGTAGCCGCCGGATCACTCAGAACCAAGTCGGCAGACATGAATCTGCTGATGGAAGAGTTCGGTGTCACCTCAATGGAAAGACTTTTCCCTCATGCAGGCCAGTTCGAGCCTCGTACAAGGAAGGAAGGTCTCCACAAATGGTACATCCTCAAATATGATGAGAATGTGCCTTTTACAAAGGCAGGTGGCAGCTTTGAGAACATTCCTGGTGTGGAGTATGTTGAGCCTGTGAGAGCCATTAAGATGGATGAAGCCTACAATGACCTTACAGATGAGCTCTGGGGACTGGACAATAAGGCAACAAAGGATTTCGATATCAACGTGCTTCCAGTATGGGAAAACTACACAATGGGTAATTCTGATGTGATAGTTTCGGTTGTTGATAACGGAGTCGATATCAAGCATGAGGATCTCGCTGCAAACTGTCTTACATCCGGCCATTACAATGCCGTAGACAATAACAGTAACATCACAGCGGGAAGCCACGGAACTCATGTTGCCGGTACAATTGCCGCTGTAGGTAATAATGGAAAGGGTATCATTGGTGTTGCAGGAGGTAATGCTGCCAAAGGCCAGGGTGGCGTAAAGATCATGTCATGCCAGATCTTCAAGGAGACAGCCAGCGGTACTGCTTCCGGTAACAGTGCAAGAGCTATCACTTGGGGAGCCGACCATGGTGCCGTGATCAGCCAGAACAGCTGGGGTTACCAGGCAGATGCTAATGGCGACGGAACGATTTCGTCTGAGGAGCTCAAGGTTGCAAATTCCATCACAGTATTGTCTTCTGACAAGGCTGCAATCGATTACTTCATCAAGTATGCAGGTTGTGACAATGAAGGAAACCAGCTTCCGAACTCTCCGATGAAGGGTGGTATCGTCATCTTTGCAGCCGGTAATGACGCTCTTGCAAACGGAGCACCTGCCAACTATGAGCCAGTAGTTGCAGTTGGATCTGTCGCTATGGACGGAACTAAGTCATCATTCTCGAACTATGGACCATGGGTTGACATTGCCGCTCCAGGAAGCTCGATCAAAAGTACTGTTCCGGATAATCAGTACGGAGTGATGAACGGTACCTCGATGGCATGTCCTCATGTATCTGGTGTCGCTGCTCTCATCGTTTCTCGTTTCGGAGGTCCTGGATTTACCAATGAAATGCTCAAGGCAAAGCTTCTCGGAGGCTCAAACAAGCAGATTCTTCCGTCATCTTATCAGATCGGAGGCTTGCTTGACGCTTATGGAGCAATGGTATATGGTGACGACGAGGCTCCTGCACAGGTAAACGACCTTGAGGTAGCAGTACGTGCAAACACTCTTGATTGCAGCTGGACCGTGACTGGTGACAGCGAGAATAAGCCGGCATACGGCTTCCTCTTCCTTTACAGCACAGACAGAAAGGCTGTAGAAGAGGCGGATGCAAACAATTATTCGAATGTGGGCTATTCTGTATGTACTCCAGAGCTTGCAAAGGGCGAAAAGGCTACATACAGCCTCAAAGGCCTTGAATTCAGCAAGGAGTATTTCGTGAAGGTTCTTGCATTCTCATACGGCCGCAACCATGCTGAGGCATCTGAGATAGTAACCGTTAATACTTTGCCTAACAACGCTCCGGTTCTTACTTCGACTTCAGAGACCACATTCACCATGAAGGCATCTGAGACAATCGAAATCCCGGTTGTTGTATCAGAACCAGACGGTCATGAGTTTGCCGTAAATGTTACAAATGGTTCAGCAGCAGAGACTTTCACAAAGACCCACGACGGAAACTGGCGTCTCAC
>JAEIGA010018832.1_pt1 | contig 10522 bp, 26 predicted proteins | sample 9270691 | NCBI WGS metagenome assembly JAEIGA01 (sample SAMN17057246, study PRJNA624740) | gut metagenome | biome: biome; isolation source: fecal sample | host: Bos grunniens | place: China: Xizang | collected 2019
TCAAATGCTGCTACAATTCGGCAATTTTTCCAACTTTTCGTTGATATAATAAACTTGGAAATATTTTCAGTTGTAAATCGAGAAATTTAGATTGTATAATGTTTTCAGAATTATTATTTACGAACATAAGTTCGCGTGCTTGAAAGGAGCTTGTATTAAAAATGGAAGAAAACAAATTGCTATCCTACATATCTACGCTCACTATTGAACAAATTGAGAAGCTGGTTAAGGAGCTTCCACGATTGATTTCATTACTGCAAGAACAAGCTCCACCTTGTCATCGGGAACGGACTTCGCAAATTCAATAAGTTGTTTCATATTCTCGGAAAGCTCATCGTCATTGACGGTGGGCTTTTCTTCTTTTTCTTCTTCTCCTAACAGATAACCTACCGATACGCCGAAATATGAAGCGATCTTTTGGGCGTTCGCAGCAGAAATACCCACCTGCCTGCCCATCTTCAAATCGGTCAGTATCCCCTTGCTCATACCGATATCAGTACACATCTTCCCCCCTTTGATTCCCTTTTCATTACAAAGAGAGATGATATTCTCGTATAAAGTACCCAATTCCGTATCTCCTTTCTTGTTTGGTTTTCACAAAGTTACGGGAATCCGTAAATTTGTTGTTGACAAGTACGGCGTTCGGTACTATAATGTAACCATGGCAGGTACGGAACGCGGTACTTATTCGATTGTTGGCACTTTCATTATAGTACCTAAAAGCGTACTTGTCAACGGAAACAAATGAAAGGAGAATAAAATCGTGAATTTATCCAAATTTTCAAACTTCGGATTGGCCGTAAAGATCAAACTTCTACAAATCGGCAAAGACCAAAAGTGGCTTGAGGACGCCGTGGCGGCCAAAACGGGGCTGTATGTAGACAACGGATATCTTTACAAAATCCTAACGGGACAGCGCAGCGCGCCCAAAATCGTTGCGGCGATTCGTGAAATCTTGAACATCGAGGAGTGAGCCATGAAAATTAAGCACATTATGGCGGACGGATCGGTGAGAGAGTCCGTCGACGGGCTGGTCATCAAGAGTCCGCAGTTCTATCAAGTGCTGGATAACATTCAGCAAAAAGTACATAGGAGGAAATAACATGAACGCATTGACATACGAAAAGTGCATTGAGGCGCTGGTTGACAAGCTGACAGAGGAAACCAGGATGAGAACGTATTACGAAAAGAAATACTTTGAGCTGCGGGAGAAGATGGAGGACGGCGAAAATGGCAACGAGAATTGAAAACCATTGCTGCGATTGCGCCGCTCCTGGGTATCCCTGCCTGGGGAGAAGTTGCCCCAGACGGCGCGTTGAGGTGCATTATTGCGACCGATGCGGCGAGGAGATAGACCGCGTCCACTCTGCATACGGCCAGGAGCTCTGCGACGAGTGCATGGACGAGCTTTACGGGGACGAGGAGGACGAGGGATGAAATGGCGAACTTTGACTCTGGCGTAAAACGCTACATTAAAACCTATGCGGTGGTAGAGGTTGGCTTTCCCGTCGATTGGCGGGACAATCCCGAAATCGCCTGCAAGCATTGTCCCTTTTATGTGAGAGCCACACAGCGGTGTGCGCTCAATCAAGCAATCATCAATTATCCAGAAAAATACGTCGGGGAAGCATGTCCCCTGCAGGAGGTAACAGAAGATGTGCAAATTTAGAGAGTTAAGAGCGGACGAGATCGAGTGCCGTGTGCAATCGGTAAAGGAGAGCGGCCTTGTCCTGCTTCTATATAAGGATGCGAGAGTGGATATGAACATTCTCGACGAAACCGTGGGAGCGGAAAATTGGCAGAGAGAGCATTATGAGTGCAAAGGAAACCTTTTCTGCCGCGTGGGTATACGTTGCGACCAAGTGAAATACAGAGAAGCAAATGGAGACACGGGAATTGCTCCCGATTGGGTATGGAAATCCGATTGCGGTGTTGAGAGCAACACGGAAGCGCAGAAGGGAGAGGCATCCGACTCGTTCAAGAGAGCTTGCTTCAACTGGGGAATCGGCCGCGAGCTCTATACCGCGCCCTTTACGTGGATTCCCGCCGACAAGTGCAATATCAAAGAGGGAAAGAACGGCTCAAAGCAATGCTATGACAAATTCGTGGTGGAAAAAATCATCATCGAAAACAAGCAGATTGTCGCCCTGGCCATCTACAACGTGACCAAGGGATGCCGCGCCTCTGTATGGCAGAGGGAAAAGCAATGAAGCTATCGGGAAAGATTACGGAAGCCTATATGAATCTGCGCACGGGCAAGCCTACCTTGACGCTTTCGGTGAATGAGCTCAACGATTTCAAAAACCTGGTGGACGAGATGGGAAGTGCGGAGAAATTGAGCATTGAAATCAAGCCGTACAGAGAGCGGAGAAGCCTGGACGCCAATGCGTATTTCTGGGTGCTGTGCTCCAAGCTGGCCGACAAGGTGCGGCTGACCAAAGAGCAAGTATACAGAGAGTGCATCCGCGATATCGGTGGCAACAGCGAGATTGTATGCGTTCGCAACGATGCCGTAAATAAATTACGGGACGGATGGCAACGCAACGGTCTGGGCTGGATAACGGAAGTATTCCCGTCCAAGCTGGAGGGATGCACCAACGTGGAGCTGTATTACGGCTCAAGCACATACGATACCAAGCAAATGTCCGACCTCATTTCCGTGGTGGTGGATGCTTGCCGTGAAAACGGAATTGAAACGATGACTCCCTCGGAGCTGGCGCTGCTGGTCGAGAGGTGGGGCGAATGAAAAGCATACTACAAAATCACAAACGATGTTTAATCTGCCATACAGAGCAAAATCTGCATTGTCACCACGTTTTCGAAGGGACGGGCAGACGGAAAATCTCGGACAAGTGGGGTTTGACCGTGTGGCTTTGTGCATGGCATCACAATGCATCGAATGACAGCGTACACTCCAACCAGGCGCTCAACAAAAAGGTGAAGCGCTGGTCGCAGAAAAAGGCCATGGAGCATTATTCATGGACTACGGAAGATTTCATCAAAATTATGGGAAAAAATTATTTATAAGAAAGTGAGAAACAAAAATGTCAAACTTAAACCTCAATAAAGTTATCCTTGCTGGCAGACTTACTTCCGACGTAGAAGTAAAGCAGACGCAGAGCGGCGTTGCCGTGTGTTCGTTCTCTTTGGCGGTCAACCGCAAATATTCCAATGGAGGGCAGCGCGAGGCGGACTTCATCCAATGCGCAGCGTGGAGAAACACAGCTGAATTTATCGGACGCTATTTTGGCAAGGGCTCTGCTATTTGCGTGGTCGGCAGCATCCAGACGCGCTCTTGGCAGGATAATAACGGCCAAAAGAGATACGCAACGGAAGTGGTCGTTGAAGAAGCCATGTTTGTGGACGGCAAGAACGACGCGCAGGGCTCGGGAGCAACAGCCCCTACCTCTTACATTCCCGATGCGTACAAAACGCCGCAGACGCCGAATTATGAGGAAATCAAGCAGGACGATGACCTGCCGTTTTGATGGGGTGATGATATGAAACCAAATATGCCGCGCTCCTGGAATCAGCTCCCCAAGCGGGAGCAGGAGAAGCTGAAAAAGTTTATAACGGAAGCGGCCACGGAAATGGCCTGGGACATATTGTGCAAGGAAGAAGCCGAGCTGCAAAAGCGGTGGCTGAAAATAGCTTGCATCGCCAATTATGAGGCGTTTGGACACGCCGAGAAGCGGGCGATAGTGTTCCTGGGGAATTTGCGCAGGGTGTATCGTGCGATAGCCAAGCGCCGCACGGACGAGGAGCTTCTTGCCATGCTGGAAGAAAGGCTCAAAAAGGTATTCCCGAACGGTTTCCCCGAAGAATACCTTGACAGCCTGGAAAGGATAGGGGCTGAAGATAAATGAGCAAATATTACGCCAAAAAGACATGGTGCTATGGTGTGCTCTTTGACTCCAAGAAAGAGGCGGCGAGATATCAAGAGTTATATCTTGCCGCCAGGGCGAAACGAATAACCAACCTGGAATTGCAGAAGGAATACGTTTTAATTCCTGCCCAATACGTCGACGGAAAGTGCGTCGAGCGGGCGGTGAAGTACAAGGCCGATTTTGTGTATCAAGAGAACGGGCAGACCGTTGTCGAGGACACGAAGGGGGTCAAGACCAAAGATTATATTATCAAGCGCAAGCTCATGCTCTGGGTGCATGGGATACGAATACGGGAGGTATAGCATGATAACACAAAATGAGAGAATATTGCGATATATCCGCGAGTTTGGGTCTATCACACAGCTTGATGCCTTGCGGGATTTGGGCGTGATGCGCCTGGCAAGCCGTGTATCGGATTTGCGGCGGCAGGGCGTTAAGATCGTGAGCAAGACCGAGGCCGTGAAGAATCGGTACGGGGAGACGTGCCATATCAAGCGGTACAGTTTGGGGGAATGAGGCATGGCGGAATCCAAGGTAAACAGAGATAACTACATTGCCTTGCAGGGCTGGATGATTACCGAGCTGGGGCTCAAGGGCAACGAGCTTATCATCTACGCTTGCATTTGGGGATTTTCCCAGGCGGAGAATCAAACCTTTACGGGGAGCTTGCAGTACCTGGCCGATTGGACGAACAGCACAAAAAGAAGCGTTATCACGTGCCTCAAATCCCTTGTCGACAAAGAGCTGCTCGTGAAAAAAGAAAACACCATCAACGGGGTGAAATTTTGTGAATACCATGCAACAAAGTTTACCAGGGTGGTGAAAAAAGTTCACCAGGGTAGTGAAGAAAGTTCAACGGGGGGCGGTGAAAAAAGTTCACCTAATAATATAGCTATAAATAATATAGATTATAACAATAGGGATAATATAGTAGCCGCTCCCCCCCAGGAGCAGAAAAAGCCTTTTGGAAGCCTTGAGAATGTCAAATTGACAGACTCCGAGTTTCAAAGGCTCATAGAGGAATACGGAGAGGCGGAAGCCCTGAAAGCTATCGTGTTTTTGGACGAGTACATAGCAAACAATCCTAAATACAAGAGAAAGTCGCATTATCTGGCCTTGCGGCGCTGGGTATTTGATGCCATCAAGGAAAAGCGCATTAAGGCTATGGAGCTGGAGCAGAGAGAACGCCGTGCCTATGAGATACGGCAGAAGCAGCAGCTTGAGGATTTGAAGAAAATTTACGGCAGCAGCTTTGACACGGACGATTTTTTCAATGCAAGCCTTAAACGAACATTTGGGGAGGATTTTGAATTATGATTTTAGATTCTGGAGAGCGTAGAGAATTTGACACGGGAGCTGTGCGGGACATCCAGGAAGGCAAGGGGCGATGTGACCTCTTGCCGCTGGATGTGGCGTCAATGTTGCTGGCCGATGCAACGGTTGAAGCAATTTCGAACTTTGCTGAAAGTGGCGATACTGACGAGCTTTGCTTTGCGTTGGATCGGTTTAGAGTGGTAAAAGGCTGGGATGACCCGACAATGCTTTTGGAAGCGTCCAAGCACTTTGAAGAAGGCGCAAAGAAGTATGGCGAGCACAACTGGCAGAAGGGGATTCCGACGCATTGCTACATTGACAGCGCGGTGCGGCATTATCTCAAGTGGTTACGGGGTGACAAGGACGAGCCGCATGACAGAGCGTTTGTCTGGAATATTCTCTGCTGCATTTGGACGTGTCAGCACAAGCCCGAAATGAACGATTACCGCAAAGAGGGATAAAGCCATGAGTACAGCACCATGTATGAATTGCCCAGACCGCCACGAATTGTGCCACTCGACTTGCGAGAGATACAAACAGTTTGAGCGTGAACGAGAGGCCATACGGGAAAAGAAGATGCAGGAGAACAGAACAGAAACGAACTTTTCGCCGCGTCTCTTGTCGCTGCGGAACGAGCTAAAAATGAACAAAGTAAGAGGACGGAACAAATGACAAACACAATATTTGACTCGGATCGTGCCGAGTATGAGCATGAGAAGCAGGCCATTGAGGAAATGGCGAAGGTCATTGAAACCACGGAGCAGATTGCGAGGGATGCCCATTGTGGCATTCCCTCTCCGAGGATGTATGCAAAAGACCTTTATTGGAAGGGCTACCGCAAGCGGAGCGAGGGGCGGTGGGAAAAGATTGCGTTCGGAAACCTCGTAACAACAGTAAGGTGCAGTAATTGCGGAGAGCGTGAGGATTTGGCATTTTATGAAAAGCCGTACTGCCCCAACTGCGGAGCGAAGATGAAAGGCGGTGAGTGATATGGCGCGAAATATTGATGCGGATGCGCTGATGGAAGAACTCAAATCGTTATCTATCACGGTAACTGGATTTCGGGGCGGCAAGTGCTATTTGAGTAAGATCGTAGAAGAATACAAAGATAGCGTTTTGAGAATTATTGATGAGCAACCAACCGCAGATGTCGCACCAAGGAGCGAGATTGCGAGGGAGATTTTTGGGGAGATTGGGGAATATGCAGAACAGCAAATAGAGGCATTGAGCATCGCAGAAAAGGTAGACCCAAGAGGCATAGACTTCTTTGATGGCGGAAAACAAGCCTTTGTCCTATTACTTGACCGCCTTGCCGAACTCAAAAAGAAATACACGGGGGAGCAGACATGAGAATACACGTGATTAAATACCCGACGGCTGACGATTGGATGCTGGTAAAGCAATGCACGCTGGTGACGGTGGGCAAGGAAGCAAAGACGCTGCCGACAGAGGAGTGGAAGCGCAAGCTGCTTAAGGCACGGCACTCTCCCATCCGTGAATTGCGGTTTGTGTTTCTCTTGCAAGACGTTCCGTATTGGGTGAGCGTTCACCTATGCCGCCACATTCACGCCCAGCCCTACGTTAAGACGCAACGCAATGACCGCCAGGGAGAATATGACCGCAACGCAGCTCCCCAGGGCGCTCCCGTTGACATGATGTGGAGCATGGGAGCGGAGGAGCTTATCACGATAGCAAACAAGAGGCTATGCCGCCAGGCCGCGAAGGAGACGCGGGCGGTGGCGGATGCGATTTGCAAGCTGGTGGTGCATTATTGTCCCGAATTTAAGGACGAGCTTGTGCCGATGTGTGTTCGGAACGGCGGCGTATGCCATGAAATGTTCCCTTGTAACGGTAAAGGAGATTGACAGCATGGACGCGGAAAAGTATCTGGAAAGACTCAAGAAGATAGATTTTATCATACCCAACAAAATAGCCGAGTATAAGCGCCTGGTATCGATGGCCGAGGGGATGGGCGACTTTTCCGTACAAGACAAGGTGCAATCGTCCCCCAATTTGCACAAGATTGCGGGCGCGATAGGCAAGTACATTGACATTGAGCGGGAGATCGAGGCGCTGGAGCTGGAGCGGGCGGGTATCGTTGCGACGCTGGAGCAGCTACCGCCGACGGAGTACAGAATACTCTACGAGCTTTACGCAAAGGACAGAACGCTCAAGGAATGTGCCTACGACCTCAAGATGCCCTATGAAACGGTGAAAAAGAAAAAGCGCAGCGCTTTGAGGCTGCTGCAAGGTATCCTTGACGGGCGCTGACGGGGCGTGTGGCTCGATTGTGGCCAGGGGTGTGACTTGTTAGGGTGCACGGAGAAAAGGCCGTAGCGGGCTTGTATGAGGCAAAGAAAAGGGGCGGGGTTAATTCCCGCCCTTTGGTTATTTTCTGTGTAGTAAAATCACGGCTATCAGCATTTCTAAAGCGACCGCGATGCACAATATCACGGCTGGAGCTGTCAGCTCTTTGCTTATCATGATATACAAGGCAAGGCCAACGGCAACGCCTGCTATGAGGCCTTTGGATAAGTGTCCGCTGACACCGTAATGGAGTAAGATATTCCCCGTGCAGAGGAAAGCGGCATAAGCAAAGGCAAGGCACAATAAAATCATGATTTGTTCCCCCGTGCGATGTCCTCACGGATGAGGCGCTTGATGTAGGTGGCCTTTGGTTCTTGGAGCTGGGACAGATGGGTCTTGATGTCCTCGTCCGTTTGATAGAGGTCGATTTGAAGCGTGGACACCTTCTCGCGTCGGTATTTGGCTTTGGCTCTTTGCAGGGCTGTATTCTTCTTTTCGGTCATGGCGTCTCCTTTCAAATTTCCGATAGTGCGGCTAACTCAATCGTGATGGAGCTGGCGGCGCGGACAAGCAGGCCGCCAACGGGCATAGCTCCCGCGAAGAAGGCCAGCAGGCAAGCTACGGTATAGGCCAGGGAAAGCATAGCAACGCCCGCGCAAAGTAATTGTTTCATGGTCTTACTCCTTATTGTACTTGATTGTGTGATGGTTGTGTGATGGTTTGGTGAACGTTTCCTGCTTTGCTTCTCTCCTGGTTTTCCGTCCGCCGCACGGTTCGGTTCGTGTGTTCTCGCCGCAGGCCTTGAAGTAGATACAGCCCTGGCATGGGTGCTTTACTGATTTCGTCATTTTCGTTCCTTTCTGGGCGGTTTGGCCGCCGCCCTCGGCTTGATTTAATATTCTTCGTATCGTGTGCTCACCTTGAGGATCAGCACGGGATGGCCAGACATATTGACTTCGATGTCCGTTCCCAGGAGCTCTGCTCTTTGTAGGTGTTCGTACTTGTACGAATGGATGCCGCAAAGGTTATCGTCAAAAGCGATTACGCCATTGCGGTTGTAACACGCTTCCGCTTTCGTCGGGTAGTCGATAATTCTAACGAGCTGGTCGCCTCTTACGGTGTAGAGGAGGGATTGTACTGCGATTTTGCTTGCTACTCTTTTCATGGTGTTTGTTCCTTTCTTATTTTTGCGTCAAAAAATCGTACATATCGTTGGTAATGAAGTGGTAGACAGCCTCGCCGCCGTCGTCGGTAATGTCTCCTTTGAATTGGGTCAAGTGGTTGGGGCGTCTTGTGAGCTGGCTTACCAGGTAGTCCTTCTGTTCGCCGTCGTAATAGTTATCGTTGAGATAGTCTGTGATTAGGGTTGGGTGGAAGGTTGCCAATCTCTGCATAAATCTTGAGAGCTTGCAAGTGACGGTGTCTGTGCCGATCTTAACGACTTCAATCTGCTTTGCGTACTCCTCGTTTATCTCGTCAATCTCGATGTAGAAGCGTCCGCACACCTCGGTATCTTCAAGGTCGAACGTGAAGTCGATTACGTTCTTAAGGTCATACAATGTCATTTTCGTTTCTCCTTTTTGCGGTTTGTGTTGTGGGGTGGTTTGCTGTTGTGCTTGCAGTATACACCATGGTGGATAGGAAGTCAAGATGTTTCCGATGAACGGGATAAAATTCGGGATGAGCGGGAAAAATGGCACGATTTGACCCCATTCGACCCAACACTTGCGATTTATCGTGTGATATACTTATAGTAACGAATTATGGAGAAAAGCATCTGCTCACGTGGGCGGGTGCTTTTTTACGTAATGGAAGCGAGCGCCAGCGGTGTATGGTTTTGAGACATGGCCATATACCGTAAAATACCTACCTCCTGGGGCGGTGTATCCGCGCATCGCCTATGGCGCAAGCGAAAATAAAAAAGAAAGGGGCGGCAAGCATGGCAGAAAAGAATCCTGGTGGGTGTCCACCGAAGTATAAGAGCGTAGAAGAAATGCAAGCAAGGATTGACGAGTATTTCGCAGATTGTGCTGGAAGGTATATCACAGACGAAGAAGGCAATCTCATGACGGATAAGAACGGCTATCCCGTAAAGGAGAAGGAAAAGCCGCTCACAATTACGGGGCTGGCTCTGGCGCTGGGATTTACCTCAAGGCAGGCTCTATTGAATTATCAAGGCAAGCCAGCGTTCGTTGACACGATAACGCGCGCGAAGCTCATTATTGAGCAATACGCGGAAACGCGCCTATACGACAAGGACGGGTGCAACGGCGCGAAGTTTAATCTGTCGAACAACTTCAACGGATGGAACGAGAAGCAGCAGATTGAAGCCGATGTGAAGAACGACGTAACGATCAATATTGAGCTGGTAGACGAGGACGATGAGGATTGATATTAAGCTGTCCAAGAAGGTATTTAACCCCGTATACAGACCATTCCTGGATAATACGGACAGATACCTCATATTCTATGGCGGCGGTTCTTCTGGCAAGTCGTACTTCATCGCGCAGAGGTTTATATATAAGCTGATACATCCCAGGAAGTGCAATTTGCTTGTAGTACGACAGACGGGGGACACGAACAGACGTTCTACCTTCCCGCTGCTCAAGCAAGTCATTTCTAACTGGAATCTATCGGAGCATTTCAAGGTCAATGAGAGTGATATGCGTATCAAGTGCAAGCTGACGGGCAATGAAGTGGCGTTTGCTGGCCTTGATGACGTAGAGAAGATTAAGTCTATCACCTTTGAGAACGGGGAGCTAACGGACATCTGGGTCGAGGAAGCTACCGAAACACAAGAGGCAGACATCAACCAGCTTAAAGTCCGTTTGCGTGGTGGTAAGTCCAAAAAGCAAATGGTGCTCTCGTTTAACCCTATCAACATACAGCATTGGATAAAAAAGCATTTCATCGACAGCGGCCTGGCCACGGTGTGCTTCTCCACCTACAAGGACAACAAATTCTTGACGGACGATGACCGCAAAGCCCTGGAGGATTTGAAGTACATTGACGAA
>JAEIGA010018833.1_pt1 | contig 10522 bp, 6 predicted proteins | sample 9270691 | NCBI WGS metagenome assembly JAEIGA01 (sample SAMN17057246, study PRJNA624740) | gut metagenome | biome: biome; isolation source: fecal sample | host: Bos grunniens | place: China: Xizang | collected 2019
CCGACAATAACGTCGGTGAATTTCGGTTCAGAGGAAATAGGTGTGTTTTGTTCAATGAAATCTGCCATATCTAATTTCCTTTTATGTATTTTTTACCGGTCAAAGCCTCATACGAGGTCTGTACCGCTTGCTCACTTATGTCACATTCGAGATGAAAGGCCGGAACCGTTGTTAAAAATTTATCCAAAAGCTCACTCAACAGCTCAGTGTTTTCGGGTTTTGCAGGGAAAACGGTTTGCCGCATTATAAACGGTACCGTTTCAAACGGTTTGGCAGGTCGGATTTTATTTTCCTTGCCTCGGCTCAAAACAACAAAGCCGCCTATCGGCACCGCGATATCTGCATTTTGGTCGTGTTTACCGCTCCAAGGCGTACCTACGGCATAAAAAACGCCGTTATCAAGCTTAATTGCAGGCTTGTCGTCGTTTATCATAGTCACATCACTCAGGTATTTCTGCCAAAGTGAGGTATGGGTTGATTTTCCGGTGCCGCTGTCGGCCGAAAATATGTAAGCCTTGCCGTCCTTTGCAATTGTAGAGGAATGAAGCATAAAGCCGCCAAATTTCAAAAGCTTATAGTAAAATATACTACCGGTGACCATATATTCAACCGTTTCGGGAGCCAAATTCGGGTTGTATCCGCAAACCTCTAAAAACTTTTCCTCCCCGGGAATTACGGCAATGTCAGGCTCGCCCGAAAAATCAAAACAGTATTTTTGTATGCGACCCCGTAGCAGGTCAAATCTTACGCCGACCGTAACTTTAAGACCTGCAATCAGGCACTTGACTATTTCCATAGTTCCTCTCCTCATACCATATTAACCCTATTATATTATATAATATATCTTTCTTCTTAAAATGTCAACGTATTTTGGGGAATAAACATCCGGTAAATTATGTTTTCCACAACATATTGATTAAACCGCCTTACACCCTGTCAATAATAGATTATCTTAAGCTGACTCTCGTCAGCCAATACTGAAAGGTGAGTAAAATGATTGTTGATGTAAAGGGATATGAGGTTTTGGATTCAAGAGGCAACCCGACTGTAGCGGCAGAGGTTTTTCTGTCTGACGGCAGCAGAGCGATAGCTATTGCGCCGTCGGGAGCCTCCACCGGACGCTTTGAAGCAGTCGAGCTTCGTGATAAAGGCACCCGATACCGAGGAAAGGGCGTTTTAAAGGCAGTCGAAAATATAAATTCTATTATAGCTCCTGCTTTAAGAAGGCTCGGTACACTCAATCAAAAGGCAGTTGACCGTGAGCTCTGCCGACTTGACGGAACTGACAATAAGGCTGCTTTAGGTGCCAATGCAATTCTAGCAGTGTCTATGGCGGTGGCACGTGCCGCGGCAAGGCATTACAGAGTGCCGTTGTACCGATATTTAGGTGGTATCAGCGGATTGAAAATGCCAAGACCGATGATGAATATTTTAAACGGCGGAGCACACTCGTCAAACAATATTGATATTCAGGAGTTTATGATTGTACCGAATCTCGGCTCGTTTTCTGAAAACCTGCGTGCCGGAGCCGAGATTTATCACGCCTTAGGTGACGTTTTGAAGGTTGCAGGCAGGTCAACCGGCGTCGGTGACGAGGGCGGTTTTGCGCCTGATTTAAAGGATGACCGAGAGGCAATTGAGCTGATTTTAAAGGGCATCAGTACAGCCGGTTATTCGACCGAAGATGTCAGGCTTGCACTGGACGTTGCTTCGAGTGAATGGTACTCAAACGGCAGGTATAATTTGCCTAAATCAGGTGAGAGCCTGACCTCTGAGGAGCTAACCGAAAAAATCACGTTACTTTTAAAAGATTATCCGATAATTTCGGTTGAGGATGGGCTTGGAGAAGAAGATTATCAGGGTTGGAAAAATATGACGAAGGCCTTGAAATCAAAGGCAATGCTGGTAGGCGATGACCTGTTTGTAACCAATCCCTTAAGGCTTAAAAATGGCATTGAAGAGGGAATGGGAAATTCTATTCTGGTTAAGCTCAATCAAATAGGAACCTTAAGTGAAACCCTGGAGGTAATCGAGCTTGCCAAAGCAAACGGCTACACGCCGATAATTTCACACCGTTCGGGCGAAACAGAGGATACCTTTATTGCTGATTTGGCGGTTGCCTCAGGAGCAGATTTTATCAAGTCCGGAGCACCGTCAAGAACCGACCGCACTGCCAAATACAACCGTTTGCTGAAAATTGAAAGCGAAATAATGTAAAATTTAATAAAATCCTGTCGAAATCTTTATTTTTTCGGCAGGATTTGTTAATTTTCCCCGAATTGACATTTAGAAGCTTGGTTTGAAATATACTTTTGTAAAAAGGCTTGGACAAATTTAACAAATAAGTCATCTTAAACGACAATACTGACGAAAATGAAAAGAGCAGACGTCAATAGCAGTGGGGAGTTGTTAATGGTTATTGTGCATTTTAACTAGAGTAAGAGGTGAAAAATTTTAAAAAAATTAAAAAAACATATAAGACTTAGTATAAATTTTAAAAAAATTTGCTTGAATTTAGTGGATTTTTGACAAAAAACCATTGACAAAATCAATAATTTGTTAGATAATACTACATAGAACATTATGCATAGTGGATAGTTGTCACTAGTTTCGCTTTGCTGCTCTGCCAGAGCACTGTTTAAATTCTTAGTTTGAAGGTGAAGAAATGTATTCAGGTAGAATCAAAAGGCTGGCTGTAATGCTTGTTGTGATGCTTTTGGTTTCGGTATTTGCGCTTCCCGCAGTATCGGCAACAGAAGCTGCTGCAGGCGGTGCTGAGACCTCTTCGGATGCGAGTTACGGTACCGACAAATCGTCGTTGTACTTTACGTATCTTAAGACGATTGCTCAGTACAATTATGCCAAGGAGGATATCGTTATTAATCCTCTTGAGTATACGAATGCTGAGGGTGTCGAGTACGATACTGCTGACGGAAAGGCCAGTGTGTTGTCGGAAAAGCTTTATGATGTCTTGGTTGATACCGTATCTCAGAAAAGGGAGTCGAAGTCCTGCTTGGTTTGGAGCGATAATGCAAAGTTCCAGCAGCAGGGTAAGCTCACATATGTGATAACAGTTCCCGAAGACGGCATTTACAACCTTGCCATTACATATTTACCGCTTATTAAATCCGGCGGAACTGCTACTACCGATGATGATAAGGTTACAACCAATCCGGTTGAGCTTAGCTTCCTTATTGACGGAAAGCTGCTTTATCCGGGCTTGGACGGTTTGTCGTTCCCGCGTCATTTTGTCAACAACGGTTCTAATTTTGAGAATCCGGTTGGCACAGTCCGTGAGGATACTTTAGGCAACCAGTTGACCTCCGAGCAGGTTGATTACGGTGAGTTTGTTACCAAATACGCCATTGACCCGGTTGGTGTTGTTGCCGATCCGTATCAGATTTTCTTATCTGCCGGCACACATACCATTACCTTAGAGTCAATTTATGAGCCTGTTGCGATTTCTGAAATCATCTTCAAGGCTCCTAAGGCTGAGCTCACCTATGAGCAGTATGCTGCTGAGCATGCAGGTAAGCCCGCATATTCCGGCGCCGCCTTGGAAATTGAGGGCGAGGATGCTTGGATTAAGTCAACCAATTCTCTTATTTCAAAGTCGGACAACAGTTCAAGTGATGTTAATCCCAACAGTCCGGTTAAGTCTATCCTTAACTACATTGGTAATACTAACTGGCAGGTTCCGGGTGAAACACTCACATGGAAAATCAACGTTCCCGAGGATGGATTATACACCTTGGGTATGAACTTTAAGCAGTCTTTTATTATTGATGGCTTTACCTACCGTTCACTTTCAATAGATGATAAGGTTCCTTTTGCTGAGTGTAAGAATTTACGTTTTAACTACAACAATAACTGGGAATTCCAGAAAATAGGCGGTAAAAACCCCTATCAATTCTACCTCACTAAGGGTATTCATACTATTTCCTTGACCGTTACCTTGGGTGAAACAGCTGAATTCTATTCAAGACTCAGTGCTATTACTGAGGTTATCGGTAATACATATATGGATATCGTTATGATTACCGGTGCATCTCCTGACCCCAACCGTAGCTATGAGTTGTTCAAGCAAATCCCCGGTTTCCAGGAGACCTTGCTTAAGTGCTATACTGACCTTAAGACACTTTCTGCAGATATGAAGGCACTTTCGGGTGACCGAAGCAGTAAATACATTTCTGCATTGAACAATATGTCTCGTGTATTAAAGGAAATGTACGATAATCAGTATACTGCACAGGTTTATGTAAAGGATTTCTATTCTAACTATACAACCGTTTGCTCTTGGCTCTACGAAATGAAGACCATGCCGCTGAGCCTTGACCAAATACAGTTGGCAGCTCCCGCAAAGGGCTTTAAGGATAATTCATCCTCTTTCTGGGAGTCGTTGAAGTTCGGTACAACCCGTTTCTTTGCATCCTTCTCGGATGACTTTAGTTCAGTCGGCGGTTCTGCTGCTGCAGATTCAAAGGGAAGCCTTAAAATTTGGGTTAACTGGGGCCGTGACCAAACACAGGTTTTGAGTAACCTTATTCACGATTCCTTTACCTATGAAACAGGTATCGGCGTTGAGATGGAAATTGTTACCGCTTCGCTTGTTAACGGCTTGCTTGCCGGTAATTTCCCCGATTTGCAGCTCCATTTAGGACGTACTACTCCGGTAAACCTGGGTATGCGTGGCGCTCTTTACGACTTAACTAACTTCTCGGCAAAGGTTGACCCGAAATATTCTACTGTGGATGACGGTTCAACATATCTTTTGGACTATGAAACTGTTTTGAAGCGCTTCCAGAATTCTGCCGATACACCGTATTGGTACAATGACGGAACAGACCATAAGCAGTTGTTTGCTTTGCCTGATACACAAAACTTCTATATAATGTATTATAGAACCGACGTGTTTGATCGTTTAGGAATTTCGGATCCTGCTTTGGCTAACGATGGTAAGGGTTGGACCTGGACTGATTTCCTTGATGCCGCAACCATTTTACAGCGTAACAATATGGCCGCTTATATCCCTTATACCAAAATTGCATCTATTACAACAGTTAACGTAGGTATGGGCGGATTACATTTGTTCCCCACCTTCTTGACACAGAACAATGTAGCGCTTTATAACGAAGCAGCTAACAAGACAACATTGACTTCGAGCGAGGCAATTTCAGCCTTTACACAGTGGACTGACCTTTATACCAAATATGGTATTGAGAAGCAGATTGACTTCTATAACCGTTTCAGAACCGGTACTGCTCCGTTAGGTGTTGCAACCTACACAACCTATAATCAGCTGACACAGACCGCTCCCGAAATTCAGGGACGTTGGAAGATTTGCGCAATCCCCGGCATTATGCAGGAGGATGGCACTATCAACCGTTCGATCGGCGGTTCGGGTACCGGCTGTAGCGTTGTTAAGGCATCTCCTAATAAGGATGCTGCTTGGCAGTTCTTGTGTTGGTGGACATCGGCAGATACTCAGTTGAGATACAACAATAATGTTGAGTCTATTTTGGGTGCAGTATCACGTACTGCAACCGCAAACACCGATGCTTTCGCATTATATTCATGGAATGCAGATGACCTTGCAATTTTACAGGAGCAGTGGTCATATGTTACTGAGCTTCCCGAGGTTCCGGGCGGCTACTACGTATCCCGTGCAGTTGACCAGGCATACTGGGCAGTCCTTAACGGCAAAAGTAACGAAAAGGATGCAATGCTTGAGTGGGGCGAGGTCGCTGATAACGAAATCATACGTAAAATTCTCGAATACGCTAAGAAATAAGAGAGGAGGAGAGTAGATTATGGAAAAACAGATTGAATTAAACCTTAAAAAGCAAAGACGCAGAGCCTTAATGCAGGAACAGCTTCCTTCATATATAATGCTCGCACCGTTCTTTATATTTTTCTTTGTATTCCTCGTGCTGCCGATACTCTCTTCTATGGTATTGAGCTTTACCAATTTCGATATGATAAATACTCCGCAATTTGCGGGATTAGGTAATTACCTGAGAGCTTTCCTTGATGACGATATGTTCCCGGTTGTTTTCAAAAACACCTTGCTTTTCGCCATCATTTGTGGACCGGCTGGCTTCTTGCTTTCATTCGTTCTTGCTTGGTTCATCAATGAATTTTCTCCGCTGGTTCGTACGCTTTTATCGTTTATGTTCTACGCTCCGGCACTGGTCGGTAATGCACACTTTATTTGGTCGGTTGCTTTCAGTAGTGATAGCTACGGTTACGTAAACAGTGCATTGTTATCCTTAGGTCTTATTACCGAGCCGATTACCTGGCTTTCAACTGCCGCATATATTAAGCCTATTATCATTGCGGTTCAGCTTTGGTCGAGCATGGGTGTTTCCTTCCTTTCAAATATTTCCGGTCTTCAGAATGTTAATAATGAGCTTTATGAGGCCGGCTCTATTGACGGTATCAGAAGCCGTTGGCAGGAGCTGTGGTACATTACATTGCCTACTATGAAGCACATGCTTTTGTTCAGTGCGGTTATGCAGATTTCGAGTGCATTCTCAATCAGTGCAATCGCAATTCAGCTGGCAGGTTTCCCGTCGGTTGAATATGCTGCCGATACAATCGTATCGCATATGCATGACTTAGGTCAGGAAAGATTCGAATTAGGTTACGCTTCGGCGGTTGCGGTTGTACTGTTCTTGATGATGGTACTGTTCCGATTGATTATCGGAAAGCTGCTTAATATGACAGGAAAGTAAGGGGGTGCGACAGTGAGTTTGTTTAGTAAAAAACAGGAAGTGCTTATTTTACCGAGCGGAGCTAGGGCTTTAAGAGACTCGGTAAATGATATGAAAGCACCTAAAAGAAGACGTTCCTCTAAATCGGAGGCTAAGCGTTACACCCGTTCAAAGGTCGGTAACTTCTTTTACTTCTTCTTTATCATTGCCGCAGGCTGCTTTTCAATTTTGCCGTTGGTTTATGCTATCGGCACTTCATTAAAGCCTCTTGACGAGCTTATGATTTTCCCGCCGAGATTTTTCCCTCACCGTCCTACGATGGTTAACTACGCAGCCTTGCCTGAGCTGTTGTCAAACCTCCGTATTCCGTTATCAAGATACGTGTTCAACAGCTTGTTTGTAACTTTGTCAACAACCTTCGTTTATGTTGTTATTGCATCAATGGCTGCATTCGTTTTGTGTAAGTCAAAGATTAAATTTAAGAAGACTATTTTCTATATAATTCAGTTTTCACTTTTGTTTAACACTTATACATTGGCAATTCCGCGTTACATTATATTTACCGGAATCAATATTATTGATACATATTGGGTGTATATTCTGCCGCACTTTGCATCAACAATGGGTGTTTTCTTGATGAAGCAGTATATGGAGGGTGCACTTCCTAATGCTTTGCTTGAAGCCGCTAAGATTGACGGTGCAGGCTATTTCAGAATTTTCTGGCAGATAGTAATGCCTATTGTTAAGCCGATGTGGTTGACATTGACCCTTTTCACATTCCGTGATGTTTGGGCTGCACTTCCCGGCGGTACAATTTTCAGTGAAGCACTCAAGACCTTGCCTACAATTATGGAGCAGATTACTGCGGGCGGTATTGCCCGTTCCGGTAGTGCCATGGCAGTTACGGTTATTTTGATGATACCTCCTATCGCGGTATACATGATTTCACAGAGTAACGTTATGGAATCCATGAGTAGCGCAGGTATTAAGGAATAAGGAGGACTGATGAAATGAAAATATCTAAAATTCGAAGCCTTCTTATAAAGGTAGCACTTTGCGTACTTGCACTTTTGGTTTTAGTTCCGGCAGTTGGCGTTTCAGCCGCTTCCGATAAGACCGATGAAATGGGATATGACACATATACTTATTGGTATAATTTCACAGGACAGACACGTCGCGTAGCACCTTCTAAACCTATGTATGAGGTAAAAAAGATTTACACCGCACTGGATTTGGGATGTATCAGCAGTTCTAGATTTAGCGATTCCCATGTTGCACCGTCCGGTCTCACATATGTACTTGACGGTGAGTACAGCAGCAACAAATCGAGAGTTTTGATATTTGATAAGGACTATTCCATTAAGGCAATCTGGAACTGTATCAAGGGCGAAGACGGTAGTGAAATCCACTTTAGCGGAGCTAAGGGTATTTTTGTGGATAAGGACGAAAATGTTTATATCGCAGATACATCTAATGCACGTGTTATTAAATGTACATCGGAAGGTGTACTTATAAGAACATACTTGTTGCCTGATTCAGGGTTGATTCCTACCGGATTCAACTATTTGCCGGTTAAGGTAGCTGTTGACAGTAAGGGTTATGTTTATATTTTGAGTAACGGTTCATATCACGGTGCTATTCTGTATTCACCTGAGGATGAATTCTTGGGCTTCTATGGCTCGAACGATGTTCCCTCAACATTTATGCAGGCTTTGGGTACACTTTGGAACAAATTGGTTATGACCAATGAAAAGTATTCAAAGTCAGAAAAGGTTTTACCGTACACATTCAATGACCTTTGGGTTGATGATGATGACTTTATTTATACCGTAACAGGTGGTTCGGTTAGTGATAGCCAGGTTAAGCGTCTTAACCCGGGTGGTAGCAACATTATTGCATCTGACGGCATCAATTTCGTTGATGACGAAATTGTCAGCGACCCGATAGATCCGAAAGTAAAGCGTGTCCCGGACCTTACCGGTATTGTAGCCGATGAAAATGGATTTATCTATGTTTTGGATAAGTACTACGGCCGTATCTACATTTATGATAATGACTGTACACTCCTTAGTGCTTTTGGTGGCGGTATTAAGTCAGGCGCACAGGACGGAACATTCTATAACCCTGTATCGATAAGCTACAATAAAGAAAGCCAAGATATTATTGTAACTGATGAAACGCAAAACACAATTACTGTGTTTGGAATAACCGAATACGGTAAGCTTGTAAAGTCAGCCCAAGCCAAAACGATAGTCGGTGACTATGAAGAGGCTATGGCTGAATGGACCGAGGTTTTGGCTGCTGACCGTAACTGTCAGCTGGCTTACGCCGGTCTTGCTAAGGCTTACTATGCTATTGCAAAAACAACCGAAGATGCAGCACTTTCTGAACAGTATATTAACAAGTCGCTTGAGCTTGCTGAGCAAGGCTATGACCGCAGCACCTATGCATTGGCATTTAATAAAGTAAGAACCGAGTGGTTGAGAGACAACTTTAGTTGGATATTGCTTATCGCAGTTGTTATTCTTGCAGGCTTGGTTGCATTGTTGGTATACACCACAAAGCATAAGGTAAGATTGGTTAAGAATGAAAAGCTTCACTTAGCTACAACAATGATTACTCATCCTTTTGAAAATTTCCGTGAAATTAAGGAGAAAAATCTTACATCAGCTCCGATTTGCTTGGTAATCATTCTTCTTTACTATATCTTTGATGTTATGACCACTACAATGGGCGGCTTCGCATTTACTTATTTTGACCCGTCCAGCTATAACGCTTTGCTGATTCTTGCTAAAACAGCCGGCTTGGTTATCCTTTGGACTGTTACCAACTGGGCTGTATGTACGCTCTTCAGCGGTAAGGGTAAGATTAATGAAATCTTTACGGTTATCAGTTATTCATTGATACCGTTGCTCTTATCAAGCGTTGTATATATTGTATGCTCTAATATTCTTGTTCCAGATGAGGCAGCTTTCCTCGATGTTTTGATGACGATCTGCACCATGTATACCATAATATTGCTTATGGGCGGCACAATGATTATACACGACTATACATTCTCGAAATTCCTCGGAACAACACTTCTTACCTTAGTTGGTTGCGGTATTGTAATATTCCTGCTTGTTGCTGTTGGAATCCTGTTACAACAGGCAGGCGGCTTTATAGGAACCATTTATTCCGAGATTCTTAAACTATTCTAAAAAAGGAGGATAATTATGAAAAAGACCAAACGTATTTTTTCAACGGCTTTATGTTTGCTGCTTTCGTTAGCTTTCCTCCTTATGGTGGCCTGCGGTAATCCTGACCGCGCTGCAGAGCAAGCATACACACCGCTTGATAAGTATGAAATCTCTAAAACAACCTGCGTGGCCGAAAACAGCCGTTACAGCTTGATTTGGAACGCAGAAAGAGTTTGTGTTATTCTTTATGATAAGCTGATGGATTGTGAGTGGAGCTATCTGCCCGAAGAATCACTTAATACCGCTTACGATTATGCCGACGGTGGTGATTCAAAGGATGCTCACCCCAGAGTTAAATCTCCGATTATCGTAAAATACTATAACACCGGCAATTTCCTTACTGATGAGACCAATGCTTATGCAATGTCTATCAACAAAAAAACCTATACCGTTAAACAGATTGAAAACGGTGTTGAGATGACCTGTTATTTTGAAGACCGTCAGTTAACCGTGCCCGTAAGCTTTACTTTGAATAGTAAAGGTGTCGATGTTTCGGTTGACCCGACCAAAATTCAGGAAAACGCTGATTACAACGTTTATGGTGTTCAGATTGCGCCTTTCTTCTGCTCG
>JAEIGA010018834.1_pt1 | contig 10522 bp, 3 predicted proteins | sample 9270691 | NCBI WGS metagenome assembly JAEIGA01 (sample SAMN17057246, study PRJNA624740) | gut metagenome | biome: biome; isolation source: fecal sample | host: Bos grunniens | place: China: Xizang | collected 2019
AGACAAATGGCTAGAAAAAATATAAGTAAATAATTATATTGATTATTGGAGGTTTTAATATGTTTAAAGTACAAGAATTAAATGATTATGGTGCATATGTTGTAATGACATTTACTGATAATGAAGAGGCGTATGGTGCATTAATGCTCTTAGATGAAAATCAACTATATGTAGAGTTTATGGAATTTGATGGTGAGGAATTAAAAGTTATAACTGAAGATGAATCACCAGAAGAATTTAAAAGACTAGAGGAGAAGTATCTAGACGATATAATAGAAGCTATCAACTAAAATGATAAAATAAAGATATAACCTTAAAAGGTTATATCTTTATTTATTTTATCTATATTATCAAGATACTGTTTTCTCTTGGTTATATTTTTCATATTGTATTTTGAATCATATCTATCAGCGTATTCTATAGTTAGTTCTATTCTAGGTTTGCTAGAATAGAACTTTCTTACAGTTCCTTCTATTATTAAACTATCATCCATTATAATTGTATTTTGTATCATATCCGAATATGTTTTTCCCAAGTTATCCCAATCTGGCTTTGTAAGATTGTGCACTAATCCCATTTCAGCTCTTAGTTTTTCAGATTTATTCATAGACTTAGGTATAGGGAAATAGCAATCACAATGTAGTTTACATGCTGTAGTTATTAAATCAAAATCGCTTAATTGTTCTTTAACAAATTTCTCCATAAGCTTTCTATTATTCATAGCATCGGAAACGTAAAAATGTTTTCCAAATCCTGCTAATCTCGCTCTTGGAGTTGCTTTAGGTATAAAATAGAAAACAAAACTGATTGTATGCCATACTGTACTAAGATTGTTTTCTATATCTTGTCTTACTCCTTCTAATTGCCTATCGGATATTCCATCCAAGAAATCATATATTCTATCCATACATTCTTTAGATACATCTCCATATGTATCTTTATATTCTTGCAATTCTTTTTTACTAGGCATATAAATTACCTCCCTTATTTTTAATTCATCCAACCCTGGTTCCAGTTTCTTATAGCTTGAGTTAGATGATAATATGTATTGTTAGGCATATCTTTAAATTTAGATGTTAATAATGCTTTCGCAAGTCTAAGGTTAAAGTATATATTAGGTATTGTCATATCAACACCACAAGTAACTCCTAAGAAATCTATTAAACCTTGGTTAGCGAAAAAGTATGAAGGTCTTGTAGATGGTGACATCATAAGGTTTCCATACAATTCTTTTATATTTAAAGTTATTTTAACTTCTGTTGGTAGACCATCTACTGTCCAAGATTGCTCTGGACCTTTTTCTATAGTTATAGTTTCTACCATACCCATGTCTATCGAGAACCAGCCTTGTGCATATCCTCTTATTAAGAAAGGAGAGTTGAAACTGTTCTCTGATGATTGTCTTGGTAATGCTAATGCTAAAGCATGTAACATAGGAACTATTATATTTAAATAGATAGATTCTTTATCTCCATAAGGACTAGCTAAATTTATTTGAACTGAGAAAGATTTACTATAATCACTATCTGTCCATATTTCAGGATATATTAAGTTTGATCCATGTAAAACTTCTTCTCCCAATCCTAACATATCTTTAAATAATCCAAGTGTAGCACCGTTTGCTAAATCCATTACCGCACTTTCCGCTTTATCTAAGAATTGTTGTACACCATTACCACCAACCGATTTAACAAGCATGTCTGCTTCTTTTACTATTCCTTCCAATGAATCAAATGCACCCTCTAGTTGTGATTGTTGTGTTGTATTTGATATAGATTCACTAACTGATGAATTAGGGTCTATATAGAAATTAACATAACATCGTTGTCCTGCAGTAAGGTCGTCGGCAACAGTTTCGAAAAAGTTTGCAACATCTGATAATATACTATTATCACTGTTTGGATTTGTGGTTTCATTTACGCTTGTATATTTCTTCCAGTCATATGTTTTATAACTTCCACCATCAGGTGCTGTATACTTATTACCGTCACGGTCTGTTTGATCTAATCCTAAATAAACTGCAGCAACTCTACACATAAGATTTACATAATTCATATATGCAGTATAATCACTAGTAAAGTCATAATATCTAGAACCAGCCTTTTCAGATTTTAATTCAGCTAAAGCAGCTTGTGCATTTTCACTACCATCTGTAACTAAACTGGCGAATAGCTTTTTGTTAGCTTTACTATAGCTAGGTAAGAATAACATTTTACCAGGCATTAAAGTAACTAATGGTTTTTCTAAATATATGTTATTAAAGAAACCCAATCCAAATTTACCATTTGAATCGAATCTGTAATCTGCAGTTGGTAGAAATTGATAAGGCATACCAAATATTTGCGTATTAACTTTATTCAATGTTGCATTCTCTGCTAAATTACTTTGTAATCTATCCATATACAATTGAGGGTCTGTTATACCGTATATATTGTCTTTTTCTTCAATATCTCCTCCACCACTATTAGTAGTATCTTCAGTGGCAGGATCTCTTGCTTGATTTAAAATTGAATAAACTCTTTTTTGTAAATTATTGTTCATAGTTACCTCCTTTTTTAGAGGAGATAAATATCTCCTCTAATTTAATATGTCTTTTTATATCCTGCAATTTGTCTTGCAGTGCTATATCCAGTTGATGAGTTTATAGTTTGTAGTTTACTTATTTGCTTATTTTTCTTACTAGCTTGATATCTATCTTTAGTTGTTGGGTGTTGATTATTATCTCCACTTACAGGAGCATTAGCTGAAGCTATTTCTATCCCTCCAACTCCTTCAGCAGTCGCAGCTGTATTAGCATTGATAGCTTGTAATTCTTGTAATATTATTTTTAATACTTCTGCATATGCATTAGGATCTGAAGCATTGATATTATTAAATGCAACGTTTACTTTTCTGTTTATAGCTTCAAGTTCTCTTTGTGCTTTAGCATCAACTCTATTACGTGGCGGTCCATCGATTGATCTAGAATATGATACTCTTCCATCACCTTTACCAGCATCTCCTGTAAGATGTTTGTTTTCTTTAGGTGCAACTAAATAAGTATTTCCATCACCAGATCCAGCATTGTCTTCTACTGGTGGTTTTGGTTTATCAAAACGTTGTAAGTTAGATCCATTCATTAAGCTTATTAGTGAACTTGCATAATTTGGATCTGTAGCATAACCTGCTTTTTGGAACGCTCTTGCTTGTTCTTCAGGACTTGTTGCACTGAATACACCAGCTTTAGTATATCTTGAATTAGCTTTTAAGAAATTAGCTCTGTCAATTATACTATCTCCTAAGCTATCATATGCTCTAAATCCATCAGTTATTGTTACTGATTTACCATTATAAACTTCTCTAGTTTTTGCTGTATAAACTTTTCCAGTCCAGCTCTTATCTGCTTTTATACCGAATGCAGCATTACCTTTAGTAGCTAATCCAGAAGTTAATCCCCATCCTGATTCTTGTGCAGCTTGAGCAAATGTTAATGATGGGAATAATCCATGTGATTTATATGTGTGTAATGTTGGATGTATCATTTTATTTATGTGTGTTTGTTTATTACCAGATAATCCACTCATGTCATATTTACTTAAATCGTATTTAGTTCCATTCCATGGTGATCCATCTCCTCCTGGTGTAGTACCACCATCACTTGGAGATGTAGATGTATCTGTTGATACAGGTTGAGCGAATAGATCTACTTCTTTACCATTGTAAATAGAAGCTAAATAGTTTTTACCTATGTTACCAAGTTTTGCAAACACTCCTAATTCATCTATAGCTGGTGCTGAAGCTGTTCCTCCAGTTGATCCGTCTGTAGGAGTAGTTCCAGTATAAGAACCTCCACCTGTGAAATCTCCATCTGTTGTTATTGAACTTGGTATTTTTCCTCCATCAGGATTAAATGCCCAAGCTCCTCTTAATCCAACTCCAACATTCATTATTCCTTCATCAGTATAAGCTTTAGTTCTACCAGCACCTCTAGGGTCGTTTATTATAACATTACCGTTACCATCTAATCCTACCGCAAGAACAACGTGCCCTCCTGGAGTGAATGGTGTATCTGTACGTGCAGCACTTCCAGATGCTCCAGTACCTCTACCTGTTAACATAACTGGTTTACCAGCTTTTAATGCGGCTTTAACATTAGCTAATGTACTAGATGGTGCACCGTTTGCATTAGAACCTAAATCTTGTATTCCTAATCCGAATTCAGATGCTACTTTATTAGGCATAGTCCATTGCATTGCTCCAGTCCATGTACCATTAGAATGAGCCCATTTTGTCATTGTTAATGGGTTGATTTCTTTTCCGAATATAGTAGAAAGCATCATAGCTGCAGATGTAGGTCCACATCCACCTCTACTAACTGTACTACTACCAACTTTACCACCCCATCTACTGTCACTTTGTTGATAGAATTTCCATCCATTCATGCTGTTTGGTATACTTCCATCACTAGGTGCTGCTTCTGCACTTGTAGCCATTGCAGGTCCCATACCAGCATTTGCCATTTTATCATAATAATTTTGTGCATATTTATATCTATTAGCGTAGTTAGGTTTTCCTGCTCTTTCAAATGATTTCTCAAAAGCTTCAACAGCCCATTTATAGTCACTAGCTTTCTTGAATCCATCTAAACCACCATATTTTTTAAGTTTACTAGCAGTTGTAGAATCTTTACCAGCTAATTCCATATCTATCCATTCTAGTTGTGATTGTAAATCTGTCCAATCTTTTCCTTTGCTTTTAGCATGTGCTTCTAGTCCTTTAAATCTTCCTTCACTTACAGTCCATTGTGCTATACCACGTCCTGGTCCTCCTCCAGATTGTTTTCTAGTAGGATCCATTGATGATTCTTGTTGTAAGTTACCCATTATACCTGCAGTAGCATGATTTGAATATCCTTTACCAGTAAAGAATTTCCATACAGCTGTAGCAGTATCAGATATACCACTTATATCAGGTGTACTTCCATCACTAGGAGTAGATCCACCTGTAGATGTATCTGTTGATACAGGTTGAGCGAATAAATCTACTTCTTTTCCATTATATATAGAAGCTAAATAGTTTTTACCTATGTTACCAAGTTTTGCGAATACTCCTAATTCATCTATAGCTGGTGCTGAAGCTGTTCCTCCAGTAGTAGTAGTATCTGTAGTACCTCCATCAGCTGGACCTCCACCAGATAAATCTCCTCCACCTTGAGAACCAACTATACCACTAAATCCGATTCCCGTATGATAATTATCAACTTTTGCACTAACCAATTTATTAGGATCTATTACTCTTCTTATGCTATAATCTCCACGGCTTTTCCAGTAACTAGTATCATAAGATCTGATTTTTGGAACACTACCACTACCTGCATCTATCATATTTTTATTACTGTCATATACTAAACCTGCATGACCTTTCCATATGATCAAGTCACCTGCTTGTGCTTGTGATTTATCTACTCCAGTACCAGCATTTTTTTGGTTTGCTGATCCTGCAGGTATTTTAATACCACAACGGTCCATTACGTGTTTAGTAAATCCAGAACAGTCTGTTGTCATACCGTTATTGTCTATTGCTTTACTTCCATAAACATATTTTAATTTTCCTTCAAAAGCTTTAGCATATCCTATTACTTTTTCCCATAATTTAATTTGTCCAGCATCTCCACCAAGATTTTCTACTACACCATCATCTGTTGGTAGATCTCCTGAAGTTTCTAATTTACCAGTCATTTCAGTTATAGGATTATATACTCCTGAAGAAGGTAATCCTACTGTATTAGTTGATTTAGAAGAAGATAAAACTATACCACGTTTTAATCCCTTCATAATACTACTTAATCTATAACTTCCACTATAAGCAGGACCTCTTGGGTCGTTTATTTCTACATTATCTCCTTTTATACCTGTAGCAACCACTATATGTCCTTTTGTAGTATAAGGAGTTGAGTTATCTAATGTTTTATCAGTACCTGCTAATATAACAGGTTCTCCAGCCATTAATTTAGCTCTTATAGATTTAATATCATTTGCTTCAGAATAGTTCATTTTGAATTTTTGAGCTACAGTTGGGAAGTAATTGTAAGATGTATATCCTGGTAATATTCCTTCTCCAGCTTTAGCCATTGTATCTGGTGTTATACGTTGACCTGTTAAATGTGTCATAACCATTGCTGTAGATGTAGGTCCACAACCAACATCTCCTATAGATTTACCACCCATTAATTTTTCATTACCCCATCTACTATCTGCTTGAGCATAGTATGGGAAGTTGTGTGTATTTCCTTTATCTCTAAGTCCTGTTAATGTAACTTTACGAGTTTCAGCTTCAGACACATCATTATCAGTATCAGCAAAGACATAGTTTTTAGGTTTTAATTGTTGATTTAAAGGTACACTTGCTCCTGATTCAAATCCGTCATCACCTTTAAGTATCTCTTTACCAAAATCCCAGAAGAAATCTTTAACTGTTTCCCAAGATACTTTTATAGCATCAAGTGATAATTTAGGTAATTTAATTTTACTAAATCCTTTTTTGAATTCATCAAATTTTTTACCTATATCGTCAAATATTTTTGTAAATGAACCTGTTAAGTTACCCCAACCTTCTTTAATTTCTGAAACTTTTTTTTCTAGTGTCTTTTTAAGATTTTCTTTAGAGAATGTATTTTTTAAGTCATTTACTTTACTAGTTATTCCATCACCAACAGCTTTAACAGCTTTCTTAAATCCATCTCCAATAGCTTTTATTCCATTTGTAAATCCTTCTTTTATCTTAGTTCCGAATTCACTGATTTTTTTACCAACGTTAGTTATTAAGTCTTTAAACATTTTACCTATACTTTTTACAGATTCAGTAACTGTTTTCTTGATATCTTCCATCATTTCTTTCTTTTTGTCAGCTATCATTTTATTAAGATTCTTAACAACTTTAGCTGCTTTTGTTCCTGCACTATCGTCTTCGTCAATTCCTTTAGACAATCCTGCTTTAAGATTACCTGTAAATTCTTTAACTTTTTCATTATTTTTAATTTTGTCTATACCTTTACCAACAACGTCTTTAACTTTTCCAACGCCTTTTTTTATACCTTCTTTAGCTTTTTCTTTTAATGCTTTTTTACGTTCTTGATTAGCTTTAAAGTTACTCCATCCTTTATCTAATAGCTCACTTGATTTATTTAATGTGAAAGCAAGTGGGTTAGAATAGAACGCTTTAGTATCCTTACCAATTTGTGTAACTCCATCTTTAATTCCTTTACCTACTTTAGTAGCTCCTGTTTTAAATAAGTTTTTAGTACCATCCCATAATTTTGCAAGTTTACCAGATTTCTTTTTAGATGGTTTACCTTTAGTTACAGGATTACCATTAACATCGTATAAATTACCATCTTTATCAGCTCTTACGACTGTTGAATCAACTGGGTTTCCATTTTGATCGTATAATGTATCGTCTCCGTCACCCATACCAGCATGACCCCAGTTAGGTGAAGAAATACATTTTCCAGTATGGTCGTATACGTTACCATATTCATCTTTTACAGTTTCTCCAGGTTCCATTGTTAAACCGTGCATAACTTCTTCTGGTTTTAATATAGGAACTTCTTGTTGTACAGGAGCTGATCCTGTAGTAGTTCCTCCATCAGCAGAAGTTACTTTACCATCGTCCATAGTATATCTTTTAACTTTTTTCTGATTAGCATTAGCTCTCCAATTATGATAAGCTTTAAATATACCTGTTGATTCTTCAGCTTTTTGAGTATGATAATCTACTTTACCTTGTGCTTTAGTTAATTTCTTAGCAGCTTTAACTTTAGTTTTTTCTGCTTTCTTTTCAGCTCTTGCTGCAGATTTATCATTTAACCAAGCCATACTATTATTCCAAGCTTTACCAAATATAGTTTTAGATTCTTTAGCTTTTTCTCTATATTCATTAGCTTTTTCTGTTTTCTTAGTAGCTTTATTAGTAAGTTTATTGTATTTTTGTTGTGCTGTATCTCTAGTAAATGTTTTCTTAATACCAGTCATCACTTTACTTCCGAAAGTTTGTGATTCTTTATCTAACCAACCTTGAGAACTTAATTTTGTATTATTAGCTAAGTTATATTGTAATCTTGCTAATTCCATTTGTTCAGCTTCAGTTATTACTCCACCAAGTTCTTCATTTTTAACAGCACTGAAATCTTTCCAATTTCCACTACTATCTTTTAATGGACCGTAATCAGTTATTTCCATTATTTGTAAAGCTTCTTCTATTGATGTACATTTATCAATTTGTGCAGGTGTTATTCTCATTCCAAATTCAGCTTTTCCACCTGTAAAATTATAAACAGCTATAGCTAATTGACGAATAAAGTTGTAATTAAACATTGCATTAGTAATTTCGTTAACTAATGAAACTATTGCTATATAACTGAAATTAAAGAATGCTTGGAATATTGAACTTATTATTCTCATTCTACCATCAACGTTTTCAGGTGAAACACCAAATAAGTTACCAGCATTTCCTGCAGTAAAACCTGTTGCTAAATCTCCAACTGCAAATACAGCATCTAACACCATTCCTGTTGCTGCACCAGCAGTAGCTTTTCCTAATGTAGCAGTTATTTTCTTAGCAAATTTAGGTATTATTGAATCTGAATTTTTAATAAGTGATGTTAATATAGGATCTACCGCTTTAAGTAATTTACTAGCTATGTTCCCAACTGCTGGGAATTTTTTAACAACTAAGTCAGCTAAGTATTGAACTCCTTGTTTAGCATACTTAACAATTTTAGACATTAATCCTTTATTTTCTGTAGCAGCTTCAACACCTTCACCAATTACTTTACCTACAACTTTTCCTGAACCTGATTCAGCAGCTTCCTTCATTATTTTTTGTTCTGCGAAGTTGATTACTTTACCAGCTCCACCTTCAGCAGTTTCTTTAAATACTTTTGTAGTAGCCGATTCAGTTCCTTCTTTAGCAGCTCTCTTAGTAGCTAAGTCTATAACATTATCACCAGTTTCTGCAACACCTTTATTAAAGAATTTATTATATAATTTTGATGATGTTACCTTATTAGATACTGCTTGATAAGCTTTTGTTGATTTTACTTTATCAACTGCTTTACCACCTATAGTTTTTGCTTTTTTACCCATATTCTTTACTGATTTAACTGCTTTACCACCTGCTTCTTTTAGAGGGTCGTAAATTTTCTTTTTAGCTATTTGGAAAGGTTTTATATAAGCTTTTCTAGCAGAAAATCTAGTTCTCCATTTTTGTATGTTCCAGTTGTTGTATATCTCATCACCTTCACCATCTCCGTCAGCATCTACATCAGTATATCCTTCTTTATATTCAGGACTATTAATATAGTCATCTCCCATCTTAATAAGAGATTCAATACCGAATGGTATAGCTAATGAACTTAGTAAACTACCTAATCCACTAAATTTATCTAATAAACCTTTCATACCATCTTTCATAAGATCGAATAGATTCATTCCAGCACCAACACCAGCTGCAGCTATTCCTCCAAGATGTTTGATAGCGTTTAATAAACTATCTTTCCATTTTCTATCTGCTTTTTCTTTATTTTCAGCAGCCATTTGTTCTTGAATATAATCAGCATTTTTTCTAGAAGCATGGTCATATCTAGCTTTATCTTCCATTTCTTTTAGTTGATCTGCTTCCATATCAGATAGTTGCATAGCGTTATCTTCTCGGTCTCTTCTTTCACCTGTCATCATATTTCCAAGTTTTCCAAACATACCACCTACGCCACCAACTAATTTAGCCATACCTCTAAGACCTTTTATAGTCCCTTTAAGTAAAGAATTTTCAACTATACCTCTATCTTCTGTAAGCCCATCAACATCATTTTCAGAAGTTTCAGCTAATACATCAGTTAATCCACTAAATCCTTTACCTGCTTTATCCATAAGATTTCTAAGTTTTCCAGCTGGTTTTTCAGGAACAACCATTTCACCTTCATGTAATTCAGCAAGATAACCATCTGAAGGTACTTTATCTAATCCATCAGCATGTGATTGATCATCATCACGTAATTGCTTACGTACAGCATTAAAATCTATTACTTTATTATCACCTGTATCAAGTGTTACAGATTTTTTATTTTTAAAGATAGCTTTAAAATCTGCTGGTAGATCGTCAAGTGCACCTTTAAGTTTAGTACTTTCATCTTGTTGAACTTTATTATCTAAGAATGAATAAATTTTATTTAAGTCTTCATCTGTTATATTAACAAGATCATTAGGATTTATTCCTTCAGAACTACTAGTATCAACCTTATCAGTTTCTTTAAGATGACCTAGTACTGTTCTAAATTCTCCTTTTAAGTCATCTAATGCTTCTTTAAGTGTTACGTTTTCATCTCTTTCAGTTTCTCTATCTAAGAAATCATATATTGCAGTCATATGATCTTCTTCAATAGGTTCTTCAGAAGGAGCAGAAAGTCCAAGCTTTTCAGTTAATTTATTAAAGCCTTCTCTAACTGTATTTGTTATAACGTCTAATTTAGTAGTTGTATTATTTTGAT
>JAEIGA010018835.1_pt1 | contig 10522 bp, 9 predicted proteins | sample 9270691 | NCBI WGS metagenome assembly JAEIGA01 (sample SAMN17057246, study PRJNA624740) | gut metagenome | biome: biome; isolation source: fecal sample | host: Bos grunniens | place: China: Xizang | collected 2019
CGAGATCTTTGTTTATCCAGGCCATGGGCAAGTTTTTTGCGGGCGTCCTGCTGGTGGGAGCGCTGATCTTTCTGCCGGCGGGCACGTTGAGATTCGGGCAAGGGTGGCTCCTCGTGGGGGTGCTGTTCGTGCCCATGTTCCTGGCGGGCCTCTTTCTGATGGCCAGGGACCCGGACCGGCTCCGGCGGCGGCTGGACGCCCGGGAGAAGGAGATGACCCAGAAGAACGTGCTGCTCCTCTCCGGCCTCATGTTCATAGCCGCCTTCGTGCTGGCGGGCCTCAGCTTCCGCTTCGGATGGCTCCGGTTCCCCAACTGGGTCAGCGTCCTGGGTGCGGTGCTGTTTTTGCTCGGGTACGTGCTCTACGCCTTCGTGCTGAAGGAGAATGCCTATCTGGCTCGCACGGTAAAGGTGGAGGAGGGGCAGCAGCTGGTGGATACGGGCCTCTACGGCCTGGTCCGCCACCCCATGTACATGGCGACCCTGCTGCTGTTCCTGTCCATGCCCCTCATTCTGGGCTCGCTCCTCGCGTTTTTGGTGATGCTGGTCTATCCCTTCATCATCGCCCGCCGCATCCAAAATGAGGAGGAGGTGCTCCTCAGAGACCTGCCGGGGTATGCGGCGTATCGCAGGAAGGTCCGCTGGCGGCTGGTCCCCGGCATCTGGTGAAGAAAGGAAAAGCCATGGCACAGACATTCTTTTCCCTAAAGGAGACTGAAAAAGTATTGCGGGAGCCCCTGACCGCCCTGCGGCACGAGCTCCACGAGCACCCGGAGCTTTCCGGCCGGGAGCAGGAGACCACGGCGCGGCTGCGGGCTTTGTTCACCGAGCCTCCCTTCGAGATGCTGCCCCTGCCGGTGGAGACCGGGGTGGTGGTACGCATCCGTGGCAACAAGCCCGGCAAGCGGGTGGCCATTCGGGCGGATATGGACGCCCTGCCGGTGCAGGAATGGGACGGGAACCCCGTTCGCTCCCAAAACCCGGGCGTCATGCACGCCTGCGGCCACGATATGCACATGTCCTTCGTCTATGGGGCGGGGCTGCTCCTTGCCCAGGCCCGGGACAGGTTTTCGGGGGAGGTTTTACTGGTCTTCCAGCCCGCTGAGGAGGTGGGCGAGGGGGCCAAAATGCTCCTGGACGCAGGGCTTTTCGATTGCTATCCGGTGGATCATATCATCGGCGGCCATGTGAAGCCGGAGCTGGCCGCGGGGAAGATCAGCGTTCGCACCGGGCCCGTCATGGCGGCCCTGGACGGCTTCTATATCGAGATCCTGGGTAAGGGCGGCCATGGGGCCTGCCCCCATCTCTGCAAAGATCCCATCGTTGCGGCGTCCGCGATCGTGATGAACCTGCAGACCGTGGCCAGCCGGACCAGCGATCCCAGCCTGGCCTGCGTCCTGTCCGTGTGCCGCATCCACGGCGGCGAGGCGGACAACGTGATCCCCGACAAGGCGTTTATCGAGGGTACCATCCGCACCGTGGACCCGGATCAGCGGACCGCCTGCCTGGAGCGATTCCGGGCCGTGGCGGAGAGTACCGCCGCCGCCATGGGCTGTGAGGCCCGCGTCCTCATCCACCGAGGCATACCCCTGGTGATGAACGAAGCTAAGACGGCCGGCATCTGCCGGGCCAGCGCCCAGCGGCTGCTGGGGGCGGAGAACGTCACGGCCCTGCCCGTGGACACCATCTCCGAGGACTTCGCCATCTATGGCCAGCGGGTGCCCGCCTGCTTCATCGGCATCGGCACAACGGAGCCGGGGGCGGACTTCCATTCCCTTCACAGCGACCGGTACTTCGCCCCGGATTCCCTTTTGCCCCTGGGGGCCACGGTCTATGCCCAGATGGCCCTGGACCTGCTGGAGGAGGAACAGCTATGACCATACGCGAGATATTTCTGGACGGCAACTACAACTGCGCTGAGGCGGTGCTGCTGTGGGCCAACGAGCGGTCCGGGTTGAACGTGGCCCTCGAGGACGTGCGCCTGGTCAGCGGTTTCGTCGGCGGCATGGGCTGCGGGGAGAACTGCGGCGCCCTGCTTGGAGCCATAGCCGCCCTGTCGAAGGCTTTGGTGCAGGATCGGGCCCACGCGACCCCCGGCTTTCGGGAGGCCTGCGCCGGGCTGGTGGACCGGTTCCGGGCGGACCTGGGCAGCATCGAGTGCACGGAACTGAAGGAAAAGTACCGCCGGCCCGACGTGCGCTGCCTCTGCGTGGTGGAGCGGGCTGCGGCCATTTTGGACGAACACATGCAAACTTTGGAGGAGACCCCATGAGCGACCCCTTTCCCTTCGATCCCCTTTTTCAGCGGTACCACTCCCAGCGTTTCCCCCTCTACGCCCGAGGCGGCATGGTGAACTGCTCCAGCCCCCAGGCGGCCGCGGCGGGCCTGGAGGTCCTGCGCAAAGGCGGCAACGCCATGGACGCGGCGGTGGCGGCCGCCGCCGCCCTCACGGTGGTGGAGCCCACGGCCAACGGCATCGGCTCCGATGCCTTCGCCCTCATCTGGTCCGAGAAGGATCAAAAGCTCTTCGGTCTCAATTCCAGCGGCCCCGCGCCTCAGCTCCTTTCCATCGACCGGGTCATGGCCGACGGCCGGGCGGTGAACGGCAAAATGCCCGTTCGGGGCTGGACTCCAATTACTGTGTCCGGGGCCCCCGGGGCCTGGGCGGCCATCCAGGGCCGCTTCGGACGGCTGAGCCTCAGCGAGGACCTGGTCCCCGCCGTGCGCTACGCCCAGGAGGGCTACCCCTGCGCACCGAATCTCTCTGCCATGTGGCGGATCAGCTTCGACAACTTTTCCAAGAACCTCACCGGGCCTGAATTCAAACCCTGGTTCGACACCTTCTGCCCCAACGGCCGTGCGCCGAAGGCAGGGGAGATGATCTGCCTTCCCGACCACGCCGTCACATTGCGCCGCATCGGCGAGACAAACGCCGAGGCCTTCTACCGGGGGGATATCGCCCGCAGGATCGACGAGCAGAGCCGCCGGGACGGGGGATATATCCGCTACGAGGACTACGCCGCCTTCCGGCCCCGGTGGGTGGAGCCCATCTCCGTCAACTATCGGGGCTTCGACGTGTGCGAGATCCCGCCCAACGGCCAGGGCATCACAGCCCTTATGGCCCTGAACATCCTGAAAGAATTCACCTTCACGGACCGGGACGATGCAACTACGGTCCACCGGCAGCTGGAGGCCATGAAGATGGCATTCGCCGACGCCTTCCGGTACGTGACCGACCCGGAGAAGATTGAGCTCGATTACCACGACCTCCTCGACCCCGCCTATGGGGCCATGCGCGCCCGGGAGATGGGGGAGAGGGCCCGGATCTGGACCCATCGGCTGCCGCCCAAGAGCGGCACCGTGTACCTCTGCTGTGCCGACGGGGAGGGGAACATGGTCTCCTACATCCAGTCCAACTACATGGGCTTCGGCTCCGGCATCGTGGTGGAGGGGACGGGCATTTCCCTTCAGAACCGGGGCGCGGACTTTTCTCTGGACCCCGCCGCGGCCAACTGCCTTATGCCCGGCAAGCGGACCTACCACACCATCATCCCCGGTTTCCTCATGAAGGATGGCCGGCCCATCGGTCCCTTCGGAGTCATGGGGGCCTACATGCAGCCCCAGGGCCACGTGCAGGTGATGATGAACTATATCGACTTCCATCTGGACCCCCAGCAAGCCCTGGACGCGCCCCGCTGGCAGTGGCTTCGGGACGGCACCGTCACCGTGGAGAGCCGCTTTTCGCCGGACCTTGCAAGGGCTCTTCGCCGCCTCGGTCACGATGTGCGCATGGACCTCAGCACCCCCAGCTTCGGCCGGGGCCAGATGATCGTCCGCCTTCCTAATGGCGTCCTGGTGGGCGGCACGGAATCCCGAACGGACAGCAATATCGCCTGCTATTGAATGGTCAAAGCGCCCCGGTCCATCCGGGGCGCTTTTTTTATGTTGCGCCGAACGGCAAATCTGATATAATAAAGTGTTAAAACTGCTTCAGGAGGGTATCCTATGGACCCCGTATATGTATTTGGACACAAGAACCCGGACACCGATTCCATCGTGGCCGCCATCGCCTACGCGAACCTTCGCCACGCCCTGGGGGATCGGCAGTACGTGGCCTGCCGCCTGGGGGTGCTGAGCGACGAGACCAGCCGCATTTTGCAGCGGTTCGGCTTCGAGTCGCCCATGCGGCTCCACGACGTGCGCACCCAGGTGAAGGACCTCAGCTTCGATCGGCCGCCCATCCTCTCCGACGCGGTGACCGTTCATCGTGCCTGGGAACTCATGTACGCGGACGAGCATCCCTCCGTGTCCCTGCCTATCGCGGACGAGGGCGGCAAGCTCTTCGGCATGCTGACCACCGGCGACATCGCCCAGTACGACATGCGATTCGTGGAGGAGACCCTGCTCAAGGACGTGCCCCTCTTCAACCTTCTTTCCTGCCTGGACGGGCAGATCTGGGGCGACTACGGGGACGTGACCGGCCTCTCCGGGGAGCTCTGCATCGCGGTCCCCGGCATGGCCCAAAGCTTCCCGGAGGGGAGCATCGTCATCACCGGCCGGGACAGCGCGGTCATCAAGGCCGCCTATGTCGCCAAGGCCACCGCCGTCATCGTGTGCGGCGGCCAGCTCCAGCCCGAGGACATGGCGGATCGGGGCGCCACCGTCATCATCACCACCCCCTATGACCCCTACCGGGCGGCCCGGCTCATGATCCAGTCCATCCCCGTGTCCCGTATCGCGCAGACGAAGGACCTGACCGCCTTCCATGAGGAGGACTATCTCGACACCGTTCGCGACGCCACGTTGAAGAGCCGGTACAGGAGCTACCCCGTGCTGGACAGCCAGGAGAACGTGGTGGGCACCCTGTCCCGATATCACCTGCTCCGGCCCAACCGGAAGAAGGTGGTCCTGGTGGACCACAGCGAGACCGCCCAGAGCGTGGACGGCCTGAACGAAGCCCAGATACTGGCCATCATCGACCATCACCGTCTGGCGGACGTGGAGACGGTGGACCCCATCTACGTGCGGACCGAGGCTGTGGGTGCCAGCACCACCATCATCGCCACCATGTTCCAGGAGCGGGGCATCATGCCCGGTCAAAAGCTGGCGGGGCTCATGGCGGCGGGCATCCTGTCCGACACCATTTTGTTCCAGTCCCCCACCTGCACGGAGCGGGATAGGGTCATGGCAGAGCGCATGGCCAGGCTCTCCGGCCTGTCGCTGACGGAGCTGGGCAAGGATATCTTCTCCTCCAGCCTGCCCCCGGATACCGACGTGCGGGAGCTCCTGTTCTCCGACTTCAAGCAGTTCCAGATCGCAGGCCACTCTTTGGGCATCGGCCAGTTCACCAGCACCGACTGCGAGCAGTTCATCCCCCGCCACAATGAGGTCATCGCTATCATGGAGGAGGAACGCACCAAGCACGGCTACGACATGCTCCTCTTCATGCTCACCGACGTGCTGAAGAAGAGCACGAGGCTTCTGGCCGTGGGGGACCTCAACGAGCTCGGGTATGTGTTCAACGTGAAGTTCAAGGACAACGCGGCCATGCTCCCCGGCGTCATGAGCCGGAAGAAGCAGATCGTACCCACACTATCGCTGATTTGGGGATAAAAAAGACTATAGGGAGGTTCCCATGCAGATATTCATCGACGGCAATCCAGTGGAGGCCCAGCCGGGCGAAAGCCTGCTGACCATCGTGCAGCGGTTGGGACTTGATTCTTTGGACCTCAACAAGCGCCCCCTGGCCGCGGACCTGGGCGGCGAGGTATTCACCTTGAACTACGTTCCCTGCCGGGAGCAGGATAGGCTTCCCGCGGCCGTGGGCTATCGGGAGCGCCGGGGCATACGCCGCAGCAAGGGCCGGATCACCCTCATCCGCTACGGGGAGAACCGGGGCCAGCGGGTCTATGAGCGGACGCTCCTGTTCGTATTCCTTCTCGCCGTGCGGGAGCTGTTCCCCGATGCCCATGTGAAGGTCAACTACGCCATCGGCGCCGGCCTCTATATCACCCTGCAAAAGGAGACGCCCCTCGCCCGTTCCGAGGTGGACGCCCTGAGAAGGAAGTGTAAAGAGATCGTTGCCGCGGACTACGTCCTGGAGCGCAAGCGCCTCGATATCGACGAAGCCATCGCCTTCTTCGAGAAGGACGGGCAAACCGACAAGGTGCGGCTCCTCAACTACCGCCAGTTCACCTTCTTCGACATCTATCGCCACGAGGACTATGTGGACTATTTCTACGGCGAGATGTGCCCCTCCACGGCCTACGCCAGCGTCATGAACCTTCAGTACGAGGCCCCGGGTCTGTTCCTGCTCAGGCCTTCCGCCAAGGACGTGAACAAGCCCAGCACCTACGTGAAGTCCCCCCGGTTCGCCGCCATCTTCGCCGAGAGCGACCGCTGGGCCCGGCTCATGCACTGCGCCTCCGTGGCGGACCTCAACGACATGGTGATGAACGGCACCGTTCGGGAGCTCATTCGGGTCAACGAGGCGCTCCATGAGAAGCGGTTCGCGGAGATCGCCGGGGAGATCGTAGCCCGCGGCGCCCGGGCCATCCTGATCGCCGGCCCCTCCTCCTCGGGCAAGACCACCAGCGCCAACCGGCTCTGCACCCAGCTCAGGGTTTTGGGTAAAACGCCCCTCTTATTCTCCCTGGACGACTATTACAAGGATCGGAGCCTGGTGGAGCCGGAGCCCGACGGCACCTTCGATTACGAGCATATCAAGATGATCGATGTGCAGAGGTTCAACGAGGACCTGACAGCCCTGCTGCGGGGCGAGAGCGTGGAGCCGCCCACCTTCGATTTCTCCACGGGCCAGAGCCTCCCCGGCGGCCGGACCATCCGCCTCACTGAGGATACGCCCCTGGTCATCGAGGGGCTCCACGCTCTGAACCCCCAGCTCCTCACGCCCGAGATCGACCCGAAGGACGTGTTCAAGCTGTACGTATCTGCCCTGACCACCCTGAATCTTGATGACCACAATCGGATCCCCACCTCCGACGTGCGGCTCCTTAGACGGCTGGTCCGAGACTACCTTACCCGGGGCGCCACCATCGAGCGGACGCTGAACATGTGGGACAGCGTCCAGCGGGGAGAGCACCGGTGGATCTTCCCCTACCAGGAGGGAGCCGACGCCATCTTCAACACGGCTTTGGTCTATGAGCTTTCCGTGCTCAAGCGCCACATCTTCCCCCTCTTACAGTCCGCGGACCCCACCAGCCCCTGCTATGACCAGGTCCGCAACATCGTGAAGTTCCTGAACTATGTCCAGGACGCCTCTGTGGAGGACGAGATCCCGCCCACCAGCATCCTTCGGGAGTTCATCGGCGGCAACACCTTCTATCTTCGGGGCGGCAAGGAGGACTGAGCATGCGCAAGACCATAGCCATCACCTTCCTGGCCTTTGGTTTCCTGGTCCTCATCCTGGTAGCCGCCTTCACGGTGGTCCAGCTCAACGTATCGGAGACCGGCTGGTTCGAACAGGAGTTCAGCAAGCTGTCCCTGGCCGACAGGATGGGCATGACGCTGGGGGATCTTGGCGCATCGATCCGGACACTGGTGAACTATATGAACGGCCAGACGGAGACCATCGACGTGCTGGTCACGGTGGACGGGAACCAGGTGCGCATGTTCGACCTGGATATCGAGATCACCCATATGCGGGAGGTCCGGGACCTGTGGCAGTGGTTCATCGGCGCCCGGAACGTGGGGGTGCTCCTCGCTATAGTCCTGTGCCTTGCGGGGGTCGTCCTGGACGGAAAGGACGCCGTTCGCAACGCCTGCCTGGGCTACTTCTGGGCCCTGGGCCTGTTTCTTGTAGTGGTGGCCTTTGCCGGCACCTGGGCGGCCATCAGTTTTGACAGCTTCTGGACCTTCTTCCATCGGCTCATCTTCCCCAACAGTGAGAATTGGCTCCTGCCCGCCGAGTCCCGCATGATCCAGATGCTGCCCTCCCAGTTGTTCCGGGATCTGGTGATGCGCATGGGCGGCCGGATGCTGCTCATCTTCCTGCTCCTGGCCGGAGCGGCTGCGGCGGTGCTGGCGCTCCATCGGCGCAAGCAGCAGCAGGTGGTGGACCCCTGGGCCGCCAGGGCCGACAAGGCCAAGACCCCCGAGGAGGATCTGGCCGCCGTACAGGGGCCGGACCTGCTGGAAGTCCACAAGAAGGCCAACATGACCGTCTCCGCCCGGCGCAAGCTCAACGAGAAGCTGAAGAAGGAGAAGCAGGCCATCGGGACCCCCGACGAGGCCGTTGCCGCCGAATTCAGGGACGCCGCTTTGGATGCGCCGGTGGAGAGCCGCCAGAGGATCGAGTTTGCGCCCATAGACGAAGCTTCGGCGCGGCAGGCGGAGGAGAAGGACGACGATTACGATGAGCTATTATGACGACGCGAAGGAACGGTTGAACGCCCTGCGGCAGCGGGGGGAAGCCACCGTTCTGGCCATAGAGACCTCCTGCGACGAGACCGCCGCCGCCGTGGTGCGAAACGGACGGCAGGTGCTTTCGAATGCCGTCTATACCCAGATCCCCATCCACCGTAAGTTCGGCGGCGTGGTGCCGGAGCTGGCCAGCCGCAACCACGTGGACCAGGTGGGCCCCGTGGTGGAGTCGGCGCTGATCGACGCGGGGCTGACCCTCGACCAAATCGACGCCATTGCCGTCACCGGCGGGCCTGGCCTCGTAGGCGCGCTGCTGGTGGGCGTGAGCTACGCCAAGGGTCTCGCCTATGCTACGGGCAAGCCCCTCGTCAACACCCACCATATCCTGGGCCATATCGCCGCCAACTATCTGACTTTCCCCGATCTGGAGCCTCCCTTCACCTGCCTGGTGGCCTCCGGCGGCCACAGCCACATCATCGAGGTGGCGGACTACGATAGATGCGTGCTCCTCGGCCGGACCAGGGACGACGCCGCCGGGGAGGCATACGACAAGGTGGCCCGGGTGCTGGAGCTGCCGTACCCCGGAGGACCGGAGCTGGAGAAGCTGGCCCAGCAGGGAGACCCCCACGCCATCCGTTTCCACTCCGCTTTCAACGAGGGGGAGGGCTTCGACATGAGCTTTTCCGGTCTCAAGACCGCGGTCATCAATCACCTGTCGAACGCGAAACAGCGAGGCGACGCCATCGACCGGGCGGACGTGGCGGCCAGCTTTCAGTATGCGGTGAACACCATCCTCTCCGACAAGGCCGTCCGGGCCGCGGTGGAGAACGGCCATGGGACGTTGGCTCTCGCCGGGGGCGTGTCGGCCAACAAAAACCTTCGTCAGATGCTGGCCGAGAAGGCCCAAAGGAAGGGCATCCGCTTCTGCTGCCCGGACTTCAAATACTGCACGGACAACGGGGCCATGATCGGCTCCGCGGCCTTCTATCTGCTGATGGCGGGCCATATCGCCGACCTTTCCTTCAATGCCGTGCCGTATCTGCCTATAGCTTAGGAGGTATCTAATGATCGAATACCGAAAACTGACCATGGACGATATCGCCGTCTTTGCCCGCATGCGCATCCGGCAGCTCATCGAAGAAGGGGCCACGGAGGACGAGGACCTGCTGCCCGCCCTGCTGGACTACTACGGGCGGCATTTGCCTGACGGCACGTTCGTGGCGTATCTTGCCATGGACGGGGAGAAGATCGTGGGCACGGGCGCCGTGTCCGTGGTGGAGAAGCCCGCCTGGTTCAGCTGTCCCACGGGCCGCATCGGCCTTATCTCCAGCATGTGGACCGACGGAAGCTACCGGCGGCAGGGGATCGCGAGGCGCATCCTGACCCTGGTGACGGACGCGGCCAGGGAACAGGGCTGCGGTACCGCGTGGATCACTGCCTCCGACATGGGCGTGCCCTTCTACGGCAGCTGCGGGTTCGTCCATAACGGGAACTTCATGCAGCGCAGGCTATGAGCGAAGAACTGTATCTCGAATTGGAGGACCGGGAGTGGCCCTTCACCTATACGGACCATGACCGGGAGATCGTTCGGGCTATCGTCTTCGACGACGATGGTTGGCTCTACTTCACCCGGGCGACCCGGGACGATCACTTCGGCAAGGCGACGCTGATCGAGACCTCCGGCGGTGGGGTGGAGAAGGGGGAGGATCTCCTCTCCGCCATTCACCGGGAACTGAAGGAGGAGCTTGGGGCCGAGGTAGAGGTACTATGCGCCATTGGCGTGGTCAGCGACTATTACAATCTGATCCACCGGCACAACGTGAACCATTATTACCTCTGCCGCGCCCTGTCCTTCGGGGAAAAGCACCTGATGCCGGACGAGATCAAAGACTTCCACCTGTCCACCCTGCGGCTCACCTTTGAGGAGGCCGAGGCCGAGTATCGCCGCCTCGCCTGCACCCCCATCGGCCGGCTCATCGCCAATAGGGAACTGCCCGTTCTGCAGCGGGCGAGAGAGATTTTGGAGGTTTAGTTTTTTTCTTTTTGCGACTTTTTCTCTTTGTACAAAGGAGAAATAGTCGCCCAAAAAAAGAAACTCATTTGGGATTCTATGGATGGAAGCGAAAGCGATATGTCTATAC
>JAEIGA010018836.1_pt1 | contig 10522 bp, 13 predicted proteins | sample 9270691 | NCBI WGS metagenome assembly JAEIGA01 (sample SAMN17057246, study PRJNA624740) | gut metagenome | biome: biome; isolation source: fecal sample | host: Bos grunniens | place: China: Xizang | collected 2019
CAAATTGCACAAGAAGCGGATATTATTGTAAATGGTTTTGCTTTCAAAAAGAATGAAAATGAAATAAAAGTTTTTGATTTGAATAATGAGGTTGGTGCTGCAGTTTTTAATAGTCAGTGTGAATTGATAGAAACAAACATGAATGACATAGAACTTGCTATAGCACATAAATATTTAATCAATAATATCGCGTTATTGGAGGTGTAATGCCAAAGTATTACCCATTTAAAGTTGCCGGTTATTATTTGTATTTTACTTCTAAATGTATTGTAGAGGCAATGCACGTCCATGCAAGTGATTCAAAACTAACTGAAGAAGGTTCTGCTAAATTTTTTGTAAAAGGGAATGGTGATTCAATATTACAATCAAAAGGTATCTTGAATGATAGAGAAATATCAAAAATTCAAGCATTTATAAAAATAAATTATCAAGATATGTATAATAAATGGGCTGAATATAGCAAGCAAGGGTTTTATAATAAATAATCTACAAAAAAATTATTAGAGTTGAGAATTGTCTGTCATTTAGCCGTTTTTGTAAGTTGGGCATAATTTCTAATGTCAATCCTCCTCCATTCTGTAAAGTACAGTACAGAGGAGGATAAAATTCAAATGAACTTGAAAGATTTCTGATGGAGTTAATTTTCATCTTCTGTTTTATTTACGATTTCGATTTTTTCTGCACGTCCATTTTGATCCTTTGTTGTTCCAGCTTCCTTATTGGGTTTTTTTGCGACAATGAAAAATACTTTCGTTCCTTTTTTTAGTTTTTCTTTATGAAACTCTGGAAGTATGTCTTTGTTGTAAAAAAATAGTCTGTAGCATCATCTGTACTGATAATACCATAGTTCTTGATGAGCCTTTTTATAGTGCCTTCAAGCTTTTCTTCATGTAACTCTTTTTCTTTTCTACTGATAAAAAAAGTTGGAGGAGTTTTCCCATCATTAGATATTTCATAATCATTTGAGAAGGATTCTATTATTTGTTTTAATGATGAAAATTTATAGTCCATGTAATCAAAATCAGGTTTAATCTTTTTGATTGACTCTCCCAATTGAGACATCAAGACTTCGTTATCTCTCATTTTGGGTGTTATATCATAGGCTTGATTGATAAATTGTAATAATGAAAAGTTTTGAATTTCCCTTGACTCTGAGTCATTTGAATCTAAAAGAATATTTTCATCAAAGTGTTTAATACGTTCTACATATAAAAATTCATTACAAGCATTGACAAGTAAAGAGTCTTGCTTTGCCTTTGTTTCTTCTCCTATACCAACGACACGTTTCCCAAGTTCTCTCAAACGCAATGCCAAATTAGCATAACCTTTGTCGGAAGCAACGATAAAAAAAACATTTATTTCTGGTCGTTCAATAGCTATTTGGATTGCATCCATAATTATAGTCTTGTCAATTACCTGAGTTTCACCATTATGAAATTGTTGGATGACATTAATTGGTTGACGTGCAACAATTTCTTTCCATTGTTTTGTATTTGGAATTGACCAGTCTGCATAGGCTCTTTGGATCACTATATTTCCATAGCTTGACGTTTTTGCTAAAATGGTAGAAACATATCGTGCTGATACATTTTCTGCATCAAAGAAAATTGCAATGTTATTATTTTCCATCTTTTTCCCCCTAAAGTAAATATAATGTTTTTTGAGATAATCGACTGCATCTCTGTTAAGTTTTCTTTATGATAAGAAAGCAGAAATATTATCCTGCTCCTGTGTATACTGATGAAATTGGTGTTGACGAGCTGGCGGAAGAGATTTCCTATGCTACGTCAATGACTCCCACAGACGTTAAGGCTGTGTTGGAGGGATTATTGAATGTGATGCCTAAGCATTTGAGGCGTGGTGTTAAAATCAAGCTGAACCGTTTTGGTACATTCAAGGTAATTTTTGGTGGTAATGGCCAAGAAAATGCCGAGGATGTGACAGCGTCAGACATTGATGGCACACGAATCAGCTTTATTGGTGCATCTGAAATGAAGAAGGCTGTTCTTACGGACATGCCCTTTCAGAAAGTGGTCTAGCCTGGTGCTGCATACTTTTTGCATGACACCTCCTGTGGCAATATGTCTGTAGACCGGCCAGTTTTTGATTTTCGGGTCATGCTCCTTGTAGCTACGGCGTAATATTTTGTAATACATAATAATAGGAATGAACTTGTGCCTGATGAATTAAGGGCACCACGACATATTCCAAAATTGGGGAACCGCAACTTCTGAGCAGACCGGTTGTGTGTTCCCTTTTTTTGTTTTAAAAAGGTAGGGGAACGGATTGGCCGACCCTCCAATCCCTAACACGGGGAGATTTATTCTGGGCTAGATACAGTACCCCAAAAGACTCTTCCTGTATCGCTATCCTCGTAGAGTTTCCACGTAGCTCCAGTTATCGTATTTATTAGATAACTGCCCTTGACGGAGATACCTGATAAGGTGATTTGATAAACGGCTCCTTTATGATGTTCTGGGATTATATCGTGAGGGTGTTCTTGTCTAGAAATCTGTTCCCATTTATACCCACTATAACCCGATACTAGTTGCCAGGTGTCCCCAGTCTCCTTGTCCAGCAGGTAGGTCTCCCGCAATGCTATTGAACTGGTAATTATCTCATATCTTCCCGATTCTGGAGGAGTAGTGGCGGTCTGGTTGTTGTAGCTGTTCTGTGCCGTGACGGAAAATGCTGCAACGGTGAGCAGAAAGGTCAAAAACAGACGTTTCATGGGGGTGTCTCCTTTATTCTTCAAACAACGCATCCATGGCTCTGGTTATTGCTTCTCTGATATCATCTGCCTCGGTATCTCCAATTCCCTCTGCTGTTGTTAAGAAAATGACTTGATTGGAGAAGGCGGAAATGAACTGGATGGTAACTTCTATTGTGTATCCAAGGCCAACATTTCTTCTTCCGCTTTCCCCATAGTTGACTATGAGGGTTTGATGTAGCAGTCCCTCTTGAGATTCTGGCAAAACTACAAGTCCTTTTTTTATCAAGTAACCTGCTATGACATCCTTTGGATTTACTGTCTTATTGATTGATGAGTAGATTCCGTTAGAAGTCATTCCCTGTCCCGATGTAAGGGTTTCTGTTGAGTTAATGACAAAATAAGGGTAGTCAGACAATTTACCATTTCTTGTTACACTTGCTGGTTGTAATGTCACACAAGCAGTCATTACCATTGATAGGATAAGTACGCTGAGGACAAGAAATCCGCTCTTGAATACCGTCGAATTGATATTTCTTTTCTTCATATATCTTCCTCCTGTGGGATTATAGCATGGCTGTTAGCAATAGTCATCAAAAACTGCACCACCTGTCCACTCTTTATCTTGCAAAACAGTGAAATATTTGTCCGCACTTTCCCTCTTGAAACAGGTTCTATACAATGAATGGATATATACTCCATTTTCAAAAATGATTGTGCCGACACTCCATGGTTTTACAGCGTCCTCTCCATCTCCACTTTCACATTTCACAATAATTTTGCCATTATAAAGAGCAATATCAAGAATGATCATCTTGTAGGTTTTATTTTCGTAATATGTGCTTCCAGGCATCAGTTTATCATAATAGGTTTCCAAAGGCTTGTCCGAAATATCTTCCGGACAGCAAGGAAAGTATGACGGAGTCATTCTTCCCTTCACGAATGCGTTTGGAGTCAATGATGGATATATCTCAATATGATACAGAGGTACTACCTCGTGAAAATTGTCCTCCATTTGCTTTGTCTCTGGGAACTTATCCATAAAAGTAGGGTTATTTTTCTTTGAAAAATATCTTTTTTGATAAATCCACTCTCCAATTGCACCTCTTCTTTCAGAGGGAATCACATTGGCCTGATGTGCCCAACGCAACAGATTTTCATAGCAATTCTGGCTTTCTTCCTTTGTAACCGTTCTCATCCAAGTGAAGTTTGGAGAGAGGTTCACTTCATGCAAGATTTCGATATGTTGCAGGACGTAATCTATCGGTTTTCCAGTAAGATAGCTTATCTTCTTACAAGTGATAGGATTCAATATAATGTTCTCAAGTCTTGTAACCCACCTTAGATTCTCCGGCCTATTGTCCTGCTTGTTGGTATTGATGTGGTCAATCACATGCTGTTCGGTAGGTGCTTGACCATGGAATGCAGTAGCAACTATCCTGTGAACCTGTGCATCTGCTATAACTAAATAGCCCTTCTGTGTGTCAACCTTGCCGAATGTCCACAAATCATCTAGTAGCCGTTTCCGCCCATCTTCCCGTGGATGACGCCTTACCGCCCCATTGTCCCGAACAGAATAGGTTTCTCCCTTGTAGGTGCAAGTAAGTTCCCTTGCAAAGTCATCAATCGTATTTTTCATTGAATATTACCCCTCCGTTTTTGGTATCTGGATGCTGCAATTCCACAATGAGCTTGTTGACATTCTCCTGTGAGCATTGTGTATATAGGTTCTTTGCCAGAATCCTCCACGTCCATTCCGGTTTTGCATATTGGTGTCCGATAAGGCTAAGAGCCGTGGCATTGGCAAAGGTTATGGGAATGTTTCGCTCCATCAATAATTCTCTGGCAAGCTGCCTCATAACTTCGGCAACTACAGCGATTTGGTCTGACTTGGTAAGCTCAGGCAGCTTGAGTATGGACTTTATGTTTCTTGCCGTTTCAGATGCCTTGCATTCAGCCCTTCTCAATTCATTCATATCAAAATGTGGGTTCATAATATTTCTTGCCGCATTAATATCGTTGCGTAAAAGGTGAGGATTTTCGTATACCGCATGTAATAGATGCTCGATTTTTTTTTCAGCGGTTTTGTAATCTTCATTTGTCCAGCCATTGGGAAGATTAACTATGTCGTCAATCTCTGCTTTAAGTTCTTCATTTGATTTATTGTATTCACCTCTAATATGGGAATTAGAAAGAATCAGGTGCAGAAGAACATCGTTACCGTATTTCTTGAGAGCTTCTAGTTGTTTGCGGCGTATTTGTTTTTCATTATTTGTCAAAGCCATTGTAAACTCCAAAATAAAAGTTTATAGTTACTAACTACATATAATTTAGTTATTAACTAATTAAGAGTCAATACAATTTGCTACTATAAAATAAATATTTTATAAATCACTCCCCATCTGCCACAGCAGAATATCCTCCATTACCAAAGCCATAGGTGGGCAGTGGTGCTATGGTGCGAGGTTTCCAGTTAGATTGGAAGCCATTGAACAGGGCAGAGCGATACATTGCTTCTAATTTTGCGTGGCTGTAGGACTTGAAATCTTCTTTTACCAAGGGGATGTCCATGTTCAACAGAGAAAGGTTGCGTTGCTTTATGTCTGCAAGATAGGTTTCTGCTGGGAGGGTATTACTTTTGGCGGAGTTACAGGTGGGGCAGGCAAGGACAAAGTTCCAGAGTTTGTCGTCTTTTACAAAAGACCAAGGAATGCAGTGGTCTACGGGAATGGAGGTTGCTTCATGGGTTAGGTTTTTGTGGCAGTAAAAACAATGGTGCTGACCAAACTGAAGGAGGGTTTCACGATACAGGCTCAGATTGCTTCGTTCCGTGGAGGCATCAAGCTTGCTTGCCAGAGCGTAGGCATCTTCTTCTTTATTCACCTTTTCTAGATATTTTATCCATTCGTAATAATTTATTTTTTCAAAGTCCGTCTTGAACGTAACGCAGGCGGTGTAGGCATGGGGATTAAAATGGATTCCACCTTCTTCCTTGTTAAAAGAATACAGCTGCCCTTCTGTGTCTTTGTAAAAGGCTCCCACCACGTACTTGAGCATTTGGCTTCGGATCTTGCGGGAAAGTTCTAGCTGTAAATCTTGTCTCAGGCTCTCGAAGGGAAAGATTGAGCCCTTGCTCTCATGGTTAAAGCCATATTTCTTGCAAAAATCAAAAAGCACCCGTTCCACCGCCGTCATGGTAGCACGCTGAGAAGTGGGCATCTGTTTTAAGTGGTAGTTCAGCACCAAGTTCCAGTAGATTTCCGTGAACCGCAGGGCAATAGTATCGTAGTTCAAAAAGCACCGCTGGCCATCCACATTAAAAAGATTATCCAGCATCGCCTTGAAGAAAGCATACTTGTAGGTGGAAGTGTGCTTTTTTGCTGGAGACAAGGCCAGGTTTACAATGCGGATAACATCGCTTTCACTGAGAGGACGGAAGGGAAGTGTGCCTTGTTGTAGATTCCAGCCAGAAGTACTCATGGGGATAGTATAGCATGGATGGGGATTTTCTTGCTAGATTTTACTGATGGAGCAGGTGGGATCACAGGCAAGGAATACTTTCAAGAGGAAGAAGAATCTTGTAGTTGCAGGATTGTTTCGCGGGGGAGTTCGGTAACCTGTTCTATTTGCTCAAAAGACAGACCCATAGCAAGCAGTTTTTGAGCCATTTCCACTGTCTTGTTGTAGGCTCCTTTCTTTAATCCTTGCTCTCGTCCTTGTTCTAATCCTTCCGCTCTTCCTTGTTCTAGTCCTTGGGACAAGCCTTTTTCTCGTCCTTGTTCTAATCCTGCGGCTATACCATCTTTGTGGCCTTCCTCCCATCCTTCTTCGTAGGCATCATACTGAATGTCTGCTATTTTTAATGCCAATGTCATGTAGGTCCTCCGCTCAATAGAATCGGCTTTGAGACTATGAATTTTATGTGCAATAGCCTCTGTTAAATCGGAGTTGACAACTCCCTCTTGTACATAATGATAAAATGCTTGAAGTTTCTCGTCAAGGTGGGACAAGGATGTAGCCTTGGTGTTGAGAAATATACGGATGGAGCCATCTTGGAGCCTTAGTTGGTGCTGAGATTCAACACAGGTATATTCAAAGGTGTAACGAGAATAGCCTTTATCGAAAGGATCAAAAGTGCAGATAAAGATGAGAATATTGTCTGGAAGTTGTCGATATTTTGTTCCTGAAGGGGTGTTGCTTACGTCTGACACACTCTGATAGTAGCGACTTCTTTTGGGCAAGTCTTTTTTGTGGCTTGTTTGCATTTCTACGTTTATGATTCGCTGCTCATCTTTTAGGTATACATCCATGATTATTCGCATGGTGTCTGGGTCTAGCTTATGTTCGTCTTGTGCTGATAAATACTGTATCTGTCCTATTTTTACTCCAAGAATCAGTTCCACCACTTGCCGGCAGATGTTTTCATCACGCATGACGCGAGAAAAGATAAAGTCGTTAGCAAAGGTCAGTTCTTCCCATTGTCTTGTAAAATCTTGATTTTGTATCATTATGTCTCCTGTTAAAAGACAGTAAGTGCAGACAAATCCAAAAGCATCTAAAATCTTGGACCCGTCAACAAACACTGCTCCCTATACTTATTATAGGGATGGAGCTGGGAAAATTTGACAGATTTACAAGAGCAAATTTATTTTTTTACGCTGATATATAGAATCATTATGCTATCCATACTTATCAAGGTTGTACAAAAGGGTATGTACTTTTGTTCAAGACTCATTCCTTCGTACGAGACGTACTCATTCCTTCGTACGTAGGTATTTGGCCATGAGACAACCATTTTCCACCACTGCAGGATTTACACACATCATGCAATGAGTACATTTATCTGGATTGATGTGGTATTCTTCTGAATTGATAGTAATGGCGCCAGCCTTACACACAGACTCGCATTTGAGACACTTACGACAGGAGTTGAACTTGCGTATCTGGTAGGCAATCTTTCGTTGTAGGCCATCGTGGTCTTGTACGTTCATGGTCTTTACCTTAACAGCATGTTGGTAACCTTCCACTTGATAGGGCTGTACTGAGATAATGGGAACCTTTGTTTTTATGTCCAGAATGAGTGTTTCTTGCAAGAGTTTATTTCCTAACTCTGGGGCAAGCTGACCAAAGGGAACAAGAAGGTTCAGCAGTTGTTGACTGAAAGGTTCTACCAAGCTGTAGCTTTTTGCATGCTCCTCTGCCGTACAGTTGGTAAAGCGAATCTTCACATCCTCTGCTGCTGCAAGTCCATTTCCTCCCTGACGAGCCTTCCATTTTCCAGAATCCACGTAAACTTCTGGGTCAGGTTTTCCTACCTGTTTTGCAAAGGTAATGAGAAAGTCTCTCCATACTACAGATTGTTTTGGCATATAGATTCTTGACAGGAACTGGGCTCTCTGATTGTTGTTGGGACAGCACCAGCAACCCACTCGGTCATAACCTAAGCGGTAGGCCTCGTTAAAATCTACTTTCTCCCCTAAAAGGTAGAGCCAAATATCAATATCCTTCCAAAAGAAAATGGGGGAAGCTACCGTTTGCTTTTGGATTTTAACTGCTTCCTTATCATCTTCTATGCGGTTGTATTTGCTTCTGCTGACAGATTCTGATTTTCGTATTCCGTAGAAGGTGAGAATCTGCTGGTTGCGGTAGAGTCCGTTCAACACTCGTGTTATGGGGCCTGTCTTGAACATGGAACAGCACCACCTCATCATTCGTGCTGGAGGGCCAATATCCTTGCACACCTTGAGAAAGGATTGCTCGTGGTTCTTTGCAATTTCAAAGATAGCAAAGGGATGGTCTGCTCGGAATCGTTTTGCATATTCTGTTGTGTGGGGAAACTCCAAGGTTGTATCTCCGTAGATATGCACTAAACTTGGATTGTTCAAAGCTCGTGCTACTAAGTCTGCGGTAACGGTGGAGTCCTTTCCTCCAGAAAAGGAAATAACGATATTTTCTTCTGGAAAATCAGCTGCTGCCTTTTGAATGAAATTGGTAGCCTCGTCTTTAAGATAGTTCAATCTATTTTGATTTGCTGCAATAAATTTTTCAATGAACTGGTCAAAGAACTGATAGCTGTTGTCTTGTTCATGCTGTTGTAGTTGGGTAATCAAGTTTTGGCTATCTGCTTCCTGAAAAATTTTTGTACTGATGGAACGAGTCTTTCCTTCTATATGATACCGACTATTCTCACACCAAACTGATTTTTCCTTCAGTTGGTGGGGTTCTAATCCTAAAAGTAATTCCACCAAAAGCCGCTCTTGGGGAAATACTGGCCGCATATCTTGAGCCATATAACTAGCTGTTCCACCACAAAGGGGACAGGGCTCTTTTGAATTCACTTCCTGAATAAGGGGAATTTGGCAGTGGGGACACCAGTTCACCTGTACGGGAACTTCTGCTTCTGTTTTGTTGCCACATCGTGGGCACTCATTTTGATTTGTTTCTATATTACATGGTCTACACCACATGATTGCTCCTTTAGTGTTGCAATCCTACCACAAAATAGTTCTTCTTTTCCACACCCACCCCCATTCCATTGCAAAGCCCCTGCCAAGGTGATACTATGAAATGATGCTACCTGTGGGAGGAAAAGATATGTGTAAAAAGCTAAAGCTCCGTGGTTTCTTGTTTTGTCTGGTGCTTTCCCTGTGGATGGGAGTGTGCCCAAAGCTGTATGGTCAGCTGACGGTGCATTTTATTGATGTGGGACAGGCAGATGCCATTCTTGTAGAAAGTGACGGTGAGAATCTGCTAATGATTTTAAATTAATTGTTTTTTTTGGATCGCTGTTTCACCGAATCCTTCTAGCTCATTATCTTATTTAAATCATCATCGTAATCAATAGAAGGACCAATAGAGTCATAACTATATCTGTATGTATGATAGCTTTTCCCGTAAATTTCTTTTTCAATGATTTCCATTATTTTAGACATAACATAGTCTCTCCCCGCATTGTCATCATAAAAGGATATAGAAATTTCACACAAGTAATAACTGATTAATTTTTCTGTCCCAAATGTACTATTGCCTTTGTTTTGATTTTTTGTATACTATAACTATCCTTTAATAAAAATCAGCAGAAGCTGTTTATTTTTATTCAAGGAGGTACTGCATGAAAGTACAAAATGAGGTCTGCATCTGTTGCAAGAAGCTTCAGCAGGAATTGAAAGGATTGGGTATACCAAAGGCTCAGTATGAGGCAGGTATTACTAGGCTGATGAACTGGTCAAGGACTCTATATTCGTCTGTTGATGGATGGGTGTCTAGAGAAAAATGTTTAGAAGCTATGATAATCCGCCGGAAATTCCAAGGGGAGCTTGTCCAACTCAAAAGGTTTTTGAGAAAAGACCACAGAATGTATACTCCCGTGGTTCAGGCTCAGATAGAAAGGTTGGAAATGGTTCATAAGTTTCTCCAACGTTCTTTGGATAAAGCCTACCATTCCTATCGTAGAGAAAAGGAAGATTTGTGGTACGATTTTTCTGGATTACCTAACTAGGAATCTTTACCAGTATAGTCTTGCATCATAGATAGGTTAGGAATTATAAGCACGTTCTTTTAGTTCTTAAAAAGGGAGATATTTGGACTTAACTTAGAAATGCCAGTAAGGTAGTTTCTGTTGCGTTGAAGTCGTTTGAAATATCTTCCTTTGTTATTCGGTACCTCCAACTACAGCCATCTTTGAAGTGCCTCAAGAAATTGGACACTTTATAGATGGCTGTTTTTTCAATTTTTTTTCCAACCTCCACACCCACCCCATTCCATTGCAAAGCCCCTGCCAAGGTGATACTATGAAATGATGCTACCTGTGGG
>JAEIGA010018837.1_pt1 | contig 10521 bp, 4 predicted proteins | sample 9270691 | NCBI WGS metagenome assembly JAEIGA01 (sample SAMN17057246, study PRJNA624740) | gut metagenome | biome: biome; isolation source: fecal sample | host: Bos grunniens | place: China: Xizang | collected 2019
AAGCAGAAGACCATCATCTCACGTAACTTCGAAGGTTCTATCAAGAAGCCCAACCCCGTAGTTGCCAACGAGGTGGTGGTGCCCTTCATCAAGGCTACCACGAAGAGCCTTGTGCGTGAGTATAAGAACAAGCATACATACCGCACGGACATGTTCCCCACTGACCTCATCGAGGCTGGACGCTACTACATCAAGGTGAACGGCCAGTGGCTCACCGATGCCAACGCTAACCCCGACCGCACGGGTGACCATCCTGTGCTGCAGGCTGCGGAGGATGTCATCAATCCTCAGCGTCAGGAGTGGAACATCAGCATCGACCCCATCACCGAGCGCTATAAGATTACCAACGCACAGGACGGACGCTACATCAACGAGCTGGGTACGTTCTGGCAGAGCAAGACGAACAACCCCTACGACGCTACATGGCACAGCATGAGCATCTACCGTATGAACGGCAAGTATGCCATCCAGACGGGCGACCGCTCGGGCAGCCGTGTGTGGAACGCCAGTGGCGAGCGCATCGTGCTCACCAACGACAAGGCGGTGAAGGCGGAGCACTTCATCTTCGAGATTATCCCCGTAGGCGGTGACACTCAGCAGTACCCTACCGTTGAGAGTGGTGAGGCCTACTACATCATGGATGCCAAGGGCCGCTGCCTGACGAACAACAACGTGAACGGCCAGGGCGGACGCCCCACCTTCGCTGCGAAGCGCGAGGGCGACAAGGCGCAGCTGTGGCGCTTCACTCTCGTGAGCGAGAATGGTCGCTACAACCTGGAGAGCGTGGCTGACGGACGCTACCTGAATGAGGTGTGCAACTTTGGCCGCCCCACAGCCTATAGCCCCGACTGGAACACCTACGTGCTCACCGAGCAGGGTGGCATGATTTCGATCCGCAACGCCGGTGCCGGTGGCAGCAACTACTGGATCATCGAGGACAACCGCCTGTCTACGGCCAAGGTGTCGCAGTCTGAGTCGCACCTGTTCAAGATAGAGAAATAACAATGTAGCCCCTGAGGCTGACACTAACACATCAAAAGACTGCTTCCCTTTCTGGAGGCAGTCTTTTCTTTGTATTTACTATAGTTAGAAACTTTCTTCGGATAATGTTGCACTGCCGGAGAGTTTGTTGTAATTTTGTGGCAACATGAAAACGGAGACATACGCGTTGTAACCTATATCCTTCCGCATAATTAATTAGTCAACAATGAGATGAAAGATTACATTAGAAACAACATAAAGAGAGTGGTCCTGATATTAAGTATGGGACTCCCCAACATATTGTCAGCCCAGCACTACACCGTGAGCGGCTATGTGACGGACTTAACTGCAGAGGAGACGATGATAGGTGCCACGCTGTATGACCACACGAGCGGCAGCGGCACAGTGACCAATGCCTATGGATACTACTCGCTCACACTGCCGGCAGGAGCGGTGGAGCTGACCACCTCATATGTAGGGTATATGCCCCAACGCACAGCCTTCGCACTGAGCAAGGACACGATGGTGAACATCGCCCTCCGCCCCCATTCGGAACTGGACGAGGTGACCATCGTAGGCAACCGCCTCGACCTCGGCGTGCGCGGTTCGCAGATGAGCGCCGTAGACATACCCGTGGCACAGATAAAGGCCGTGCCGGCCATGTTTGGCGAGACCGACGTACTGAAGGTGCTGCAACTGCTGCCCGGTGTGCAGAGCGGCACAGAGGGTTCGGCAGGACTCTACGTGCGCGGCGGTAGCCCCGACGAGAATCTGATGCTCATCGACGGCGTACCCGTATACAACGTAAACCACATGTTCGGCTTCTTCTCGGCCTTCAATGCCGACGCCATCAAAAACGTCACACTATACACAGGCAGCTTCCCCGCGCACTATGCCGGGCGCCTGTCATCCGTGGTCGACGTACGAATGAAAGAGGGCGACATGCACCACTTCCACGGCAACCTGCACGTAGGAGCCGTGTCATCAAAGTTCAATTTCGAGGGACCATTGTGGAAAGGCAAGACATCGTTCAACATATCGGGCCGACGCACCTACTCTGACCTCATGACCAACGCTGCCCTGTGGTATATAACCAATATCGAAGGGGATGACACCAACTACGGAGCAGGATACTACTTCTATGACCTGAACGTAAAGGTGAACCACAAATTCTCGGACCGCGACCGCCTCTACCTCAGCTACTACTCGGGCGACGACGAAGTGTACTTCTCCTTCAAGGAGCAGGACACCAAGCATCAGACCAACACCGCCAAGCTGGGCTGGCAGTGGGGAAACGTGGTCACGGCAGCACGCTGGAACCACGTCATCACACCGCAGATGTTCCTCGACGCATCGGTCAGCTACACCCAATACAGGCACAAGATAGGCATGGGCTTCACCGAGGTGGACAAGATGGCCGACCAAATCTACAAGGCACAGCTCGACATGAAATCAGGCATCTATGACAAGAGCATGAAGACCGAGCTGCACTACAGCCCCACGCCACAGCACGACATGCGCATGGGAGCATCCTACACCCACCACACCTTCCGCCCCGACGTGATGACCATGAACGAAAAGCTGGACAAGGACGAAAACAAGATGAAAAAGGGCGAACCCGACATCCTCGCCCATGAGACACAGCTCTACGTAGAGGACAACATCACCCTCGGCCATGCCGTGAAGATGAATGCCGGGCTCAACTACTCCACCTTCACCGTAGGCGGCAAATTCCGCCACGCCCTGGAGCCACGCCTCAGCAGCCGCCTGCTGCTCACCGACAACCTCTCGCTCAAGGCCGGCTATGCCTACATGACACAGTACGTGCACCTGCTCTCAAACAGCAGCATCAGCCTCCCCACCGACCTGTGGGTACCCGTGACCGAGACCATACTCCCCGAACATGCCCATCAGGTGGCCGCCGGAGCCTACTATGAGCTGGAGGGACTGTGCGACCTCTCCGTGGAGGCCTACTACAAACACCTCAGCAACATCCTCGAATACCGCGAGGGCAGCTCCTTCATGACAGGCAACACCTCGTGGCAGGACAAGGTAGCCATGGGGCGCGGATGGGCCTACGGGCTGGAACTGATGGCACAGCGCTCCATAGGCGACTTCACCGGCTGGGTGGCCTACACATGGGCAAAGAGCATGCGACAGTTTGACCGCACAGGACACATCATCAACCAGGGAAATCCCTTCCCGGCCAAGTATGACCGCCGCCACGATGTCAACATCACCGCCAGCTACAAGCTCAGCCCCCGCATCGACCTCTCCGCCACATGGGTCTACGCCACCGGCAACTGTGGCACGCTCATCACCCATCACTATGAGCAGCAGCCACACGACCCCAACGGCTACGCCGGACAACTCGGCTACTATGAAGGGCGCAACAACTACCGCATGGAACCCTACCACCGCATGGACCTCTCGGTAAACTTCCACAAGCACTTCAAACGCCACCCGCGCGTGGTGCGCACCTTCAACATCAGCCTCTACAACGTGTACAACAACATGAACCCCTTCATGGTGTACCTCTACGAAGGCTACGACTGGACCACCGACAGCTACTACAAACAGCTGCGCAAGGTAACCATCTTCCCCATCATCCCCACCATAAGCTATGGCGTACAATTTTAGAAGAGAAAGCAGACGAACACATTAACGAAGACAAAAACGGATACTACAATGAAGCATACTCATCACCTACGACGCCCATCTTTCCACTATCCACTTATCATCGTGCTGACCTGCACGATGATGTCCTCCTGCGTCAACAACATCCCCTACGATGCCGAGATTGGCGCACCCAAGCTCGTGCTCAACGCCCTGCTCCTGCCCGACAGCATACTGACCGCCACAGTGAGCCGCACCGTCCACTTCCTCGACAGCGAGGAACCGCCACGACTGACCGATGCCACCGTCACGGCCACCATCAACGGTGAAGCATACGCCCTCACCTACGACGCCACCACACAGCAATACCTTAGCCCCTGCCGCCTGCATGCCGGCGACGAGGTCACCCTCACCGCCACGCACACCTTAGGCACCGCCACCGCCACACAGCAAGTGGCACACACCGTCCCCATCAGCATCGCCGACATCACCACACAGCCCTTCACCAACCCCGGCGACCCCGTAAGCCTGGCCATGCTGAACGATGTGGATAGCGCCCTGCTAGTAAGCATCCACATCGACGACCCAGCCGCCGAGCACAACTACTACCGCCTGACGATAGACTACACGGGAAGCTACCAGATTACTTGGGACGACGACATTTACCATACTCCCACCCCATTGTCCGAAAGTGGAAAGAGGGGATGGACCACTGTCACCGAGACATTCTACCCCCACTACCTACTCACAGAGAGCAGCACCCGCCTGTTGATAGACAGCGAGAGCGCATCGCAGCTCCTGGGTACCCTGCTCTACATGTCCTCAACCAACTCGTTCATCTTCACCGACGAACAGCTACGTGGCAACGGCGGCCAGCCCACCATAGACCTCCTCATGCTGATGGAGTCGCCACGCCGGAATGGCAACATGTATGACCCCGAGCAGGGATGGTTTGATGACGACATGTGGGATGACGGAGATTACATGGCCCCCTCAGACACCGTCAGTCAAGCCACCTACCACTGCCGTTTCCAGCTCGAGACCTTCAGCGAAGACTACTTCAAGTATCTGCAGTCCGTCACCTCCTACGAGACCCTAGGCGGCACCTTCGTGGGAGAGCCCACGCCCATACACAGCAACATCCGTGGCGGACTGGGCATCGTGGGGAGCTACGCCACAGCACCGTGGGTGGGCGACAGCGTGCGGCATAGGCTGAAGACCGAAGAGTAATCGTCGGCACACACAAAGAAGCACTCCCCGAACAGAGAGTGCTTCTTTTTCTTTATCGCATGAGACAGAGTTCCCTACATTCAGATCTCCAGTTTCGATTTCAAGAACTGTCCCGTATAGGAGGCCTCGCACTGAGCCACCTCCTCGGGCGTGCCACAGGCAACGAGCTGTCCACCACGGTCGCCTCCCTCGGGACCTATATCGATGATGTGGTCGGCACACTTGATGACCTCCATGTTGTGCTCAATGATGACGATGGTGTGTCCGCGTGAAATAAGCGCGCTGAACGACTCCATCAGCCGCTTGATATCGTGGAAGTGAAGTCCGGTAGTAGGCTCGTCGAAGATAAACATCGTGGGCATAGTCTTCTCCAAACTGAGGTAATAGGCAAGCTTCACGCGCTGATTCTCACCGCCCGAGAGCGTTGACGAGCTTTGCCCCAACTTGACATAACCGAGCCCCACATCCTGCAGCGGCTTGAGTCTACGCACGACCTTCGTAGCCTTGTGCTCCGTGAAGAACTCAATAGCCTGATTCACAGTCATCTCCAACACGTCGTGGATATTCTTGTCGTGATAGGTCACCAGCAACGTGTCGCTCTTAAAGCGCTTGCCGTGGCACGCCTCGCACTCGAGCACCAGATCGGCCATGAACTGCATCTCCACGGTGATGGTTCCCTCGCCCTTGCACTCCTCGCAGCGGCCACCCTCGCTATTGAAAGAGAAGTAGCCCGCCGTGTAGCCCAGCTGCTTGGCCAAAGGCTGGTCGGCAAAGAGCTTGCGTATCTCGTCGTAGGCCTTAAGATAAGTGACAGGATTCGATCGGCTCGACTTACCTATGGGATTCTGGTCAACAAACTCCACCGCTCGTAGCATGCGGATGTCGCCCTCGAGGCGCAGATGTTCGCCTGGCCGCTCTGTACCCTCGGCATATTCGCGGTCCAACGCATTGAACAGCACGTCGCGCACGAGCGAGCTCTTGCCGCTTCCGCTCACGCCTGTGACTACGGTCATTACATTGAGCGGGAACTTCACATCAATGCCTTTCAGGTTATGATGACGCGCCCCACATACCTTTATATAATTGTTCCAGGGTCTACGGCTCTGCGGCACAGCAATGGTCTCCTCGCCCAAGAGATAGCGTACGGTGTGACTCTCGCTGCCTGGCTGCAAATCATGCATGTCGCCCTGGTAGACAATCTGTCCTCCGAGACGTCCAGCATGAGGGCCCACATCGATGATGTAGTCGGCAGCACGAATAATGTCCTCGTCGTGCTCCACCACAACCACCGTGTTGCCCGCCTCCTGCAGTTGACGCAGCACACGCACAAGATTATCGGTGTCGCGGCTATGAAGGCCTATGCTAGGCTCGTCGAGAATATAAAGCGACCCTACAAGCGGGCTACCAAGTGAGGTGACGAGATTAATACGCTGGCTCTCACCACCCGACAGCGTATTGCTCAGTCGGTTCAGTGTGAGGTAACCGAGGCCCACGTCGAGCAGAAACTGCAGGCGGCTGTTTATCTCCACCAACAAACGTTTGGCAATGGCTGCATCGTGCTCGTTCAGTTCTAATTGGGTAAAGAAACGATGCAGTTCCACGACGGGCATCTCCACCAGTTCACAGATGTTATGTCCTCCGATTTTCACATATTCAGCCTCCTTCTTCAGACGCGAGCCATGACACGTGGGACAAATCGTCTTTCCACGATAGCGGGCAAGCATCACGCGATACTGTATCTTGTATTGGTTCTCCTCGAGCATCTTAAAGAACGAGTCGATGCAAGGCTTCGTGCGCGGTCCATGCCACAGGAAATCCTTCTGCTCCTGTGTCAGCTCAAAGTAAGGCGCAAAGATGGGGAAATTTTTCTTCGCCGCAATCTGTATGAATTCATCGCGCCAAGCACTCATCTTATCACCTCGCCAACAGACGACACAGCCATCATACACGCTGAGCGCTGTATTGGGAACCACCAACTGTTCATCGATACCGATGACACGCCCAAAACCGCCACACGTAGGACAAGCACCCATGGGCGAGTTGAACGAGAAGAGTTGTTCCGTAGGCTCCTCGAAGATGATGCCATCAGCCTCGAAGCGCTTGCTGAAAGCATGCAGGATACCCGCGGGGTAAAAACGCAGCATACACTCTCCCCCACCCTCATAGAAGGCCGTCTCGGCACTGTCGATGAGTCGACTTATGGTCTCCTTACTGTCATCAACACTGAGGCGGTCGATGACAAGGTAAAGTCGCTCCCTCTCACCTCCCCCAAGGGAAGAAGTTCCAGACGCCAAAGACAAATAATCCTCGATACGCATAATCTCAACTCCACCAGCCATCTCGCCCTGAGCCCCCCCTCCTTGGGAGGGGTTAGGAGAGGCCACCTCCACTCTCGCAAATCCCTGCTGCATAGCGACGGTGAGCTGCTCCTGCACAGTGCGTCCCTCGCGGACAACGAGTGGCGCCAATACGGTGAAACGTGTCCCTACGCTGTATGAATGCATACAGGCCACGATATCCTCCGTGTCGTGCTTCTTCACCAACTGTCCTGTCACAGGCGAGTAGGTCTTGCCCACACGAGCAAAGAGCAGACGAAGGTATTCATAAATCTCCGTCGAGGTACCCACGGTGGAGCGTGGATTGCGACTGCTCACCTTCTGCTCAATGGCTATGGCGGGCGGGAGCCCCTTAATGAAGTCGCACTCGGGCTTCTTCATACGTCCAAGAAACTGTCGCGCATAAGACGAGAGACTTTCCACATAGCGACGCTGTCCCTCGGCATACAACGTATCAAAAGCCAGTGATGACTTTCCCGAGCCCGATAGGCCCGTTACCACCACCAACTTGTTACGGGGAATATCAACCTCCACATTTTTCAGATTGTTCACGCGCGCACCCTTGATACTGATATATTTTTCTTCGCTCATAGCCTTTATAATATTTGTATTGTCGCAAAGATACTCTTTTTTCTTGTATCGTGTATCTATTTTATGTATCTTCGCAACAATTTTAGGAATAATAATACTACAAATGAAACGATACTTTACCATCCTAGCATGCTTGCTGCTAACATGTAGCGCAGTTGTAGCTCAACACGAGCAATTCCCCAAACGCGAGTTTCGCGGAGCATGGATACAAGCCGTCAACGGACAGTTCATCGGCATGTCTACTGAAACCATGCAGCAAACCCTCACCACACAACTCGACGCCCTGCAACGCGCAGGCATCAATGCCATCATCTTCCAAGTGCGTCCCGAAGCCGACGCCCTCTACATGAGCTACTATGAACCCTGGAGCCGCTACCTCACCGGAGAGCAGGGATTAGCACCCGACCCCTATTGGGATCCTCTGCAATGGATGATTGAACAGTGCCATCGTCGGGGCATGGAACTACACGCATGGATAAATCCCTACCGTGCCAAGACCAAAGGAACCCAATCCCTCGGGCTCAAACATCCCTACAAAAAGGACCCCGAGCGGTTCATACATTATGACGGAATGCTCATCTTCAACCCTGCATTGAAAGAAAATCGTGACTACATCTGCACCATCGTCACCGACATCGTCAAACGTTACGACGTAGATGGACTCCACATCGACGACTACTTCTACCCCTACCCCGTTGCAGGATTAGAGTTTGACGATGAAGCATCGTTCCAAGCCGACCCTCGTGGGTTCACCGACAAGGGCGACTGGCGCCGCGACAACGTAAACCTTCTCGTAGAGCAATTGCACCACACCATCCGCGGTGTAAAGCCTTGGGTAAAATTCGGCATATCACCCTTCGGCATCTACCGTAACCAAAAGAGCGACCCCAAGGGAAGTCTCACCAATGGTTTGCAAAATTACGACGACCTCTATGCCGACATCCTGCTATGGATAAAGAAAGGATGGGTAGACTACACCGTACCGCAACTGTATTGGGAGATAGGGCACAAGGCTGCCGACTATGAGACCCTCGTGGGCTGGTGGGCCGAACATGCCAATGGCCGTCCCCTCTACATCGGGCAGGATGTGATGCGCACCGTGAAAGCCTCCGATGCCACCAACCCGACACAGCACCAACAGGCCCGCAAGATGCAACTACAGCGTAGCTACGCAGCCATTGATGGAAGCTGTCAATGGCCTGCCAGTGCCGTAGCCGACAATGCCGGAGGCTACGCCACAGCCCTAAGCGAAAACTATCACCGCTGGATGTCACTGCAGCCCGAGTATCCCTTCATGGACAAGAAGGCACCCAAGCATGTGAAGAGCCTGAGTGTGATATGGACCGATGATGGTCCTGTACTGTGCTGGACAGCACCCAAGTACAAAGACGAAATGAATCGTCCCGTAAAGTATGTCATCTACCGCTTTGCCAAAGGCGAAAAACAGAATCTTGATGATGCAACCAAGATAGTGGCTTTCACCACACAGACCTTCTTCCCTCTCACCTATCAGGGAGGCGAAATGAAGTACACCTATGTGGTGACTGCTCTTGACCGCTTGCACAATGAATCAAAACCAAAGAAAGAAAAGATAAACCTATAAAACTATAATTCACATGAAACTCACCATCACCATGCACTACAACACGGTATGGGGCGAAGACATACACCTCGCTTTTAGTACCGTTGGAGAGTTATACAACGTAACCACCCTCCCCATGCAAACCGACGGCCAAGGCCGTTGGTTCATTACTGTAGAAGACGACTTCAAGCCTGCAGCACCCTACACCTTCGTGCTTATGGAAAACGGCAACGTGAAACGCACTGAGTGGCGCCACCACACCTTGCCCGATACCCTACATGGCCACGTACACATCAGTGACCGTTGGGTAGATCGTTCCGAGTTGGCTCCCTTCTACTCTTCAGCCTTCACACGAGCCATCTTTGCTCACGACATACACAACTATGTCCCCAAGGGCGATGAAGGTATATGCATCTGCTGCGAAGCACCCACCGTACGCAAGAATCAGGTCTTGGCAATCTGTGGAGACAAGGAAGCATTAGGTGCTTGGGATACCAACCATGCACGTATCATGGAGCCTCACGGCACCGAATGGCAATTATGGTTGAATAAAGAAGAACTGGGTGAAAGTTGCGAGTTCAAGTTCGTTATCCTTGAGAAGACTGCAGACAACACACACGCCTCAGCCTTAGACTCACAACTCCTCTTTTGGGAGCAGGGTGAAAACCGCTCTCTCCATATCGACCTCTACAGCGATGTCACCTTACGCGTATTTCGCACCTTTGCCCTGCGTGATCCTCAGGAACAATGGCGTGGAGCCGGTGTAGCCATACCCGTATTCTCATTGCGTTCTGAGAAGAGCTTTGGCATAGGCGAGTTCTCTGACATACCATTAATGGTTGATTGGGCACAAAAGACAGGCCAATGCTTCCTGCAGTTGTTACCTGTGAACGACACCACCATGCATCGTGATTGGCACGAGTCATATCCCTACAACGCCATTTCTTGCTTTGCACTCAACCCAGCCTACATCCGCCTCGAAGAGGTAGGCGTCCTCAATGACAAGGAGGCCATGAAGGATTTCCGCAAGCAGCTGAAGGAGCTCACCAGCCTGCCACAATTCGATTATGATGCCGTGGTATCAGCTAAGTGGGATTATCTGCACCGTATCTTTGCACAAGAGGGTGAGCAGACCCTTAGTTCCGCATCCTACAAGCGATTCTTCCAGGACAACGAATCATGGCT
>JAEIGA010018838.1_pt1 | contig 10521 bp, 7 predicted proteins | sample 9270691 | NCBI WGS metagenome assembly JAEIGA01 (sample SAMN17057246, study PRJNA624740) | gut metagenome | biome: biome; isolation source: fecal sample | host: Bos grunniens | place: China: Xizang | collected 2019
CTATTGTTGTTAACGATTCACATTTGGCGAACATTCCTCCTAAATCAGTCACTTTACCAGTATTAAAATTACTTACATTTAATGTTGTTAACGATTGACAATTATAGAACATATAAGTCATATCAGTTACGTTAGAAGTATCCCAATTACTTACATTTAATGTTGTTAACGATTGACAATTATAGAACATATCCATCATATTAGTTACTTTACTAGTATCCCAATTACTTACATCTAGTGTTGTTAACGATTGACAATTATAGAACATTTGTCGCATATCAGTTACTTTGCTAACATCCCATTTTTTACCAAATGTTATAGATTGTAACTTGTTACAATTATAGAATAAACCATAAGTATCTTTATTTGAGTTAGTACACATATTAGTTACATTACTAGTATCAAAAGAAGAAAGATCTAATGTTGTTAATGAAGTACAACCGTGGAACATTTTTCCCATACCAATTACTTTACTAGTGTCCCAATTATTTAAATTTAAAGACTCTAACATAGAACAATTAGCAAACATTCCTGTTGTCATAGTCATGCTACTAGTATCCCAAGAAGAAAGATCCAATGATTTTATATCAGTCATATAGAACATAAGCTCTGTTGAAGTTACTTTAGAAGTATTGAAATCTTCCACACCTAATAAATTTACAAGGTATTTACATGTATTAAACATATATTTCATACTAGTTACATTGCTAGTATCCCAACCACTTACATTTAATGAAGTTATAGCGTGCATATCTTGGAACATATGGCCCATATTGGTTACGTTTTTAGTATCCCAATTTGATAAATCTAGTTCAGTTAATTTAATACATTTAGCAAACATATAACTCATATCAGTTACATTGCTAGTATCCCAGTCTTCTGTGTTCACGCTAGATAAGTTACTACAATTCCTAAACATACTATTCATATCAGTTACTTTATCATTGATTCTTAAATAATCAACTGATATTAAGCTTTTCCCTATAACGCTAAAATCACATTTGTAAAAATCTCCAAAAGTCGAAACTTCATATGTATACGTTTGTGTACTTTCATCATAATCGTAAGTTTCTCCTCTACCGTAGTTAACATCTCCGTCATTGAACATAGGTGGTATACCATTAGTTTCATCAACAAAATCACGATCTGATGTAGTGAATCTAGCAACCACACGTAATGATGGTTGTAGAAGGTTCCAGTTTTTAGCCATTGCCGCTGATATATCTACTTGGTTTAAATCATCAACGCCATATATATCTAAAGTACCTCTATCATTTCCTGTTCTAGTAGGTAATTCAGTTATAACATTATTAACTGAATTATAATCAGAATTATTCATTATTATAGTTTTTATATTAGGACTATCCATAAAAATTTGTTGTATGGCTATTGTATCATTAAGTCTCCAATTAGAAATATTTAAAGTTGTTAAAGCTGCACATTCTTGTAACGCCCAACTCATAATAGTTACATTAGAAATATTCCAATTTGATAAGTCCAATGATTTTAATGATTTACACTTAACGAATACACCTTGCATATCAGTTAAGGCTCCAGAAGTACAGAAATCGTTAGAGAATATTATTGTTTCTAAATTATCACAATATCCAAACATATCTTTTATAGATTCACAATTTGTTAGCCTAAATGATGTTACATCTAATTGAGTTAATAATTTACAACCTAAGAACATATTATGCATATCAGTTACATTAGTAGTATCAAAGCCACTTACATCTAATGAAGTTAAATCAACACAATTAGTAAACATATCATGCATATCAGTTACATTAGTAGTATTAAAATTAGACACATCTAATGAAGTTAAGGACTCACAATTAGTAAACATGTATTGCATATCAGTTACATTAGTAGTATTAAAATTAGATACATCTAATGAAGTTAAGGACTCACAATTATAGAACATACGATTCATAGTAGTTACATTATTAGTATCAAAATAACTCACATCTAATGATTGTAATCTGCCACATCCATGGAACATAGCATACATATTTTTTACGTTACTAGTATCAAAATTTTCTATACCGTATATATTCGTTAAACTATTATAACCATTGTCACTACAGAACATATAACTCATATCATCAACTTTGCTAGTATCCCAACTACTTACATCTAATGAAGTTAAATTATCGCAATTATGGAACATACCTAGCATAGTAGTTACATTACCAGTATTCCAATTACTTACATCTAGCGACGTTAATAATGTACAATTATAAAACATATAACTCATATCTGTTACATTTTCAATATCCCAATTTGTCATATCTATTGTCGCTAAATTTTGGCAATATCTAAACATATTTGTTGTGCTTGTTAAATTGTTAGTTGCCAAGTGCATTACGTCAAGTAATGAGCTTGCTTTATCTTGGCTACCAAACTCTTCTTCTTTATAACCAAACCTTATTAATGTAGGTAGTTCATAACTATATATACTTCTAGTAACTATATTTTCAGCACTAAATGTACTTGCATTTTCTACTGTTTCTTCTGTAGTTAATACTCCATATTCATCTGGTTCTGCGTCATAATTCATTAACATTATAGATTCAGCACTTGTTATAACAATATTTTCTGTATCAAGATATTCGTCTACTATTTCATAATCAACTGAAAACTCGGCATTGAACTCAGGTATAAAGTTTTCATAAATAGATTTGTCAAACTTATACTTTGCTATTAATTTTTTTGACTTTTTTTCTTTTATATTTAAAACTTTTTCTTTTGATACAAAGTCTATATCTTTACCTTTATAAAAGAACTTCATAAGCAATTCACTCCTTTCTATATTTTCATTTCTATATTACATATATTAATTTCTCATAAAATTTATTTATTACCTATAATAAAGATATATTTATATGGTATTTATATATTACCGACAAATTGCGACATATCGCACTTCTTAGCCAGTTTACAATTCATTTATTTACGAAACTTTTCTGTCCTCCAGTTCGCTTACGCTCATCTACTATACTAGCGCATACTATGACAAGGACCCAATTGTCATAGTATGCGTGCTCTGCTCTTTTATTGCTTGTTAAAAGTTTCACAAACCTATAGGGAAATGAAAAATTATATATTTTTTATATAGAAATCGCACTTATGAAAAAGCTCTATATAGGGGATCAAAAATTTGAAAAATTTCCGAAGGTACCTATTTATTGTATATGTGTGTGAGGTGAGGGATTGTTAGCCCCCACCCACTTAGACTACACATATATAAATAAATTATTGGGGGAATGAGTTATGTCTAAAGCTACAGATAGAATAAAAGAAATGAGAAAACAAAATAATATGAAGAACAATAATACTAAATACAATAAAATAGAAAAATTAACAGAAGAACAACAAAAGTTAAATGAAAAATATAACAATCCAACATATGAAGAAGTAAAAGCAATAATAGAAAAGCATAAAGAAAATGGTACTATATATGCACCAAGAACTAAAGATGAAGCATTAAGATATATAAATAACTTTAAATATACTGTAGATATAATAGCTACTTATAGCTGTTCTGCTCATAATAAACATGATTATAATGAAACTACTATGTGTATAATGAATGCATATTTAGTAGTTAGAGAAACTGGAGAATGCATACTAGTAGATCATATATGGTTATCTGAATATCTAGCACATATACCAGTAGGTATGTATACAGCTATGTATAAGAATGAACGTGGGGGAGAAGTATTTATAAATAGACTTAAGACTATGAAATATGCTTATAACTATACTAATAATGGTAAATGTAATATACGTTATGGATTAAGTTCAGAGAATAAAACAACTAGAGCTAATTGGGTTAAGAAACAACAAACAGAAGTAGGTATAAACATGACTATAAATGAAATAAGAGCTATGTTATAAGGGTCTATATATAGGCCCTTTTATTATGTACAAATATTAAATATATGGAGGTATTATTATGTTAAATATATATGCTATAGAATCTATAATGAAAACTGCTTATTATGAAATAACAGATAAATTAGAACTAACTAGTGAACCAGAATTAATAATATCTAAAGAAGCTTCTAATGAGTTAGCTACTGGTTATTATAACCATACTAGAAATATAGTAGTAGTTATACTTAGTGAAGATATAGAACAAATGGTAGAATCATTATGTCATGAGTGTAGACATGCATGGCAATACGAAAGATATGGTAAAGCATATTTATCAAGTGTTAATAATATAGATCATGATGATTATCTAGATTATTACTATAATGAATATGAAGTAGATGCTAGAGAATATGCAGAAGCTAATTATAAAGATGTATATGAATATGCATATGAAGCAAATGAATATCTATTTGATTAATATTAACAGGGCTCTATATAAGGGCCCTTTTATAATGCCAATAATACTAATATATAGGGGGTACTAATATGTCAAGAATATACTGTGATGAAATAAATAAAGAAGTTAAAGGGTTTGATAGAGTAACATTATACCATGGAATAAATACATTCTTTGTATCTAGACCATATCAAACATGTTTTAATAAGATACTTAAAGATAAAAAAATACAATTATGTACTAGTACTAAGCATCTAGGTTTTATAGGTGTTACTGTTAAAGGTGACATACTAATAGCAAGTAGCTATGATTTATTTAGTGGTATAGATAATGATGGATATAGAAGATACTTTGATGAGAAACAATTAAAAGACTTAGTATATGACTATGCTGATTTAGAATTACATGAAGATGATGAAGAAGAAAATAATGAAATCGTTGTTACTAATCAAGAAATAACAGGGATATGGATAACAAGTGATGCACCTGCTAAGTTAAGAGAATTAGCAGAAAAATGGGCTAAAGAATACAACTTACCATTAATAGAGAAAGAAGCCAGCATATTTGCTTAATATTGTTTTTAAATAATTAATTAGGGGGAATTGATTATGTTAAAAAATACTATAACTAAAACTATAGCAGGAACAATGATAGTAACAACTATAGCAACATCTACAACTAATGAAGTACACGCATGTGATGCAGCAGTATTAGAAGCAGCAGTTGAAACATCAGCAGCATGTCCTTATATAGCTCCTGTAGTAATAACAGGGGCAGCAATAATAACTTGTGCAACTACAGTTATAGGGATAAAAAATAAAACAAAAGAAACTGATGATTATATATATCAATCATTACAACACTTACCAGATTGTTGGAGACCAAACTCAGTTATAGAAAAGATAAATCCTAATGGCAAAATAGTTCAAAGAAGATTCTATGACGCTAAAGGTAAACCTAAATATGATGTAGATCTTAATGATCATGGTACTCCTGAGTATCATCCATTTGGACATGGTGGAGCACATATACATGATTATAGAGGAACAAAAAGATTAAGAGGCAGAGAATTAACAGATGAAGAATATCAAAGATATGTAAAAGACTTTGATAGTAAAGCTGCTGATAAAATGAGAGTTAAGTACATTCCTGACGAAGTTAAGTAGAATAATTATATAAGGGGGATTAATTATGAAAACTATAAACATGAGTAATGAAAACTTTATGGATATATATACATTTGTAGGATATATGTCAAAACTAGCTATGGATTGCTTAAACGTTAAGAATGTACCATATGTTATATCTTATGATTTAGAAGAACACGTATGGGGCTCAACAACAGCAGATGAAGATGGAGTAAGATGTGTACTAATAAATGTTAACCAAACTATGGATCAAATGATAAATACTATATTCCATGAAACAAGACATGTATATCAATATCAAACATACAAAAGATATATGAGTTGGAGATTCAAAAGAGTTATAAAAAGAACTAAACCAAGATCATTCTTACAATACTATTTCCAACCAATAGAAATAGGCGCAAGATTATATGCATATTATGCAATGAAGAAATACAAAAGACAAATAAATAATTTAGTACAAGCTTATAAAGATAAAGTTTTAACATTTGAACTATATTAAATAGATATACACAAATAAATTATAATCCTTGGAGGTAATGTTATGAAAACTAATAAAGAAATAATGAATCAAATAAGAGCTAATGAAAGATTTGCTAAAGTACAAAGAGCACATGAAGTATTATCAGCTAAGTATGGCGATGTAGTAATAGCAGGCGGATGTTTAGTTGACTGTTATTTTGACAAACCATTTTATGATATAGACTGTTTTATAACAGTTGATGGACTTAAAGATGAATTTAAGAAAGAATACACAGCTAAAGGACATTTAAAAGATGTACTAAGAGATGAAGTAGATGGAGAAGCAATAGATATAGTTGTTGTTGACTATTCTATAAGAGAACATATCAATAGATTTGATCAAAACTTTAAGAAGATATATTATGACGGCAAACTTCATATAAGAAAGTCTGCAGTTGATGATATAAATAACAATACGATAACAGTAGGCACATTTAATGGTACATCTATATTCTTTAGATGTATTAAGTCTGCTATGAAATACAATATGAGCTTAGATGCTGAAGATTTACTATTAATGTATAACTTCTTATGCTCACAACCAGTAGATTTTAAATTACCAAAGAAATATGAAGAGTACAGACATTATTTTGTTCGCTCTGAAATGATAAGCCAATATCTTGCTAGTAAAGTGGCTAAGATATCTAGACAATATTGGAGAACTGAGTATGAACATTGTACAACATTTTCAATATTGAAGCAACAATTAAGAAACAAAGGAATATTATAAATAGATAGATAATGCCCATCATACACTGTATGGTGGGTATCTTTGTGTCTATTTATATAGATACAGGTTACGCTTGACCTTACTAAGCCTGGAGTTTCTCACTTAATCTCCTAATTAAAAGTGTGTTCGTGTATGAATGGAGTTACACGCAACGTCGTGCCACATACACTGGGAGGTCACTATGACTATATCTATGAATAATATAATGAATTCTAACGTTAAAGGATACGCAGCTAATATGGCAATGAGAAACGCAGTAGTTGACGCATTATACGCTAAATCAATAGTTATAAGAAAATTTGAAGTAACTAAAGATAAAGACAATAATATAAACGTAAGCTTCAAATATGGAACTATAGGATATAATCCTGTAGCAGTAGCATTTGGATTAGACTACGAAGTAAGAATACCAAACTTACCAGTAGAAGTTAAACTAGATGACGATAAAACAGAACCAAGAAGAATAAACGTAGATGGACAAAAATATATATTCTGTACTAGTTTAATAACTGTAGAATGTGAAGACGATGCTGAAATAAATAATATGGCAGCAGAAGGATTCGTATTTGATAATACAGTTTATAGAGCAGCAGGAAGTTCACCATCAAATGAAAAACATAGTACTAAATTCTACTATAAAGTAACTGAAGAAATAGACACTGAACTTAAAGCATTTAATATAATGGATACAGTAGCAGGAAATGTATTCTCTGCTAAATTTGCTAAACTATTAAGTGGAAAAGAAATAACTAAAATGAACACAAGATTAGGAAACTATTTAACAACTATGTTATCTTTAGCACAAATAGATTTAAGCAAAGATTATATAGCTATAGTGAATGAAGAAAAAGATGAAAATGGAAACACAACTAAAGAAGGAAGTATAGTTGGAGCATATGATTTTGATGAAGCAACTAGAGAACAAATGAAAGCTGTTGGCGTTGACATTGATAATCATATCAATGATGGAGCTAACTATTATGCAACAGATGTTATAGTAGAAATGGCAGCTAACGTTGGTGTAAAAATGTCTCATAAAGATGCTCTTAAAGTAGCTGTACAAAACAGAGCAACATACCTAACTGGTAAAACTATGAGTAGAACATTAACAAAAGAACAATTAGTAAGAGTAGCTAAAGCTAACAACGCAACATTCTATGGAAATAGAAATGGACGTTTATTAGCAGTATTTGATACAGATGGAGCTAAATTAGTTAACTATAAAGCTCTTGAAGAAGGAACAGCTGTTATAGATGTATATGTTATGGCAATAGCTAAAGCATCTACAGTAAGAACAAGTGGTCAACATCTTATAAAATATATGAGCGTTGATCAAGAAGCAACTGTTGAATTTATGAAGAAAACATTAAATGGCAAATTAGATAAATTCTTCTTAGATAAACTAAACAATGAAACAACTATGAATTCAGTTAATGCTAGATTAATAGCAGCACTTGGAGAAGAAGCTGTTAAAAATACTGCATTAATGGAAGCAATGATAAACGATACAATAAAATATGCTACATCTGCTATAGCTAAAACTAAAGTAGATATAGATGGTGTATATAGTCACATGATGTTTGATTTAAGTTATGCATTAACTAATGGAAGAGTAAGTAAAACATTAGGAATAACTAAAGATGGATTCGTTGAAGCTTATAGTGAAGACGTATTAAGAATGTACAAAGATGAAATAGCAGCTATAGAAAATAATAGCGAATTAACACAAGAAGAAATGGATGAAGAACTATTCAAACTTTTAAGTGGTGTTGTTATAAAATATCCATCAGCTATGCCACGTGAGTTTGAAATAGTTGTTTATTTAACTAGAAAACAATTAATGAGAAAAATAAAAGCAGTAACTAATAACAATAAAGATAGAGAAACATTAGTTGAATACTTCAACAATACACCATATGGATGTACAGTATATGCACCAATAAATGCTATGAAAAACAAATTAGCAGGAGCTGACGTTGACTTTGACGCAACTATGACAGATATGTCAGCTCTTAAATTTATATTAATAGACCAAAGATTAAAAGAACAAAACAGTAGACCAGGATTTATGGGATACTGTACTTTCATAAGCTATAAAGAAGTAGATAGAAGTGAATTAACAATAGATGAAAATGATGATATAGATCTTTAATATCATCGGCCCAGGACTCTACATCCTGGGTCATATGGGGACTTAAAAGCCGGCAGCCTCCACGTGGCGTCCCTGGATATCCAACTAATGCCGTAAAAATTATATGTGGGCCGTAACCAGTCGGCAAGTGAGGTAAATTATGAAAAATACTATGAATACTATGAATAATTCTAACATGGAAAAATTAAACCAATTAAAAGAATTAGCAGCTAAAAGAAACGCTAAACTTGTATGTGTAGAAGAACTAAGAGATAACAGAAATGATGAAGTACTAAATAGAGTATATGACGGAACAATAGAATTAAAACAATTATTAAACATAAAAGAAGAATGTATAGACATGACTAAATGTGAAAGACCTATACAAGTTATACAAAAGATATATGCAGCTGGATCAGAAGTAGGAACAACAACAACTAGAGGACAAAATGAATATATGATAGACGTAACAACTGATGAAGGATTTAAAGCATTTAAAGATGCTTTAGTTATGCTTAAAGATAGATGTACTCACACTCCATACAAAACAGTATGGAAAGAAGGATATAATATGTTCACATTCGAATTTGAAGATGGACATTATTATATATACTATGTAGTAACTAACGAAGAAATAGCAATGTTAAGAGACAGAATAGTAGGAATGAGCAAAGATCAAATGACTAAAGAAGATGCTAAAACATTACAAGAAGATTTACCACCATTCGTAAGAGCATTCCAAGAATCTTCTATAGACGTTTCTAAAGATAAAGATAAAGTATTCTTACTAGATGGAAAAACTGTAACTATAAAAGCATTTATAAACAGTATAGCTGTTTATTCAAGCTTAACAAAAACTTATAAAGACAGCATAGATTTTGGATTTAAAGCTGTTAAACAAGCTAAACATTCTGGAAAAATAGTTCCTAACTTTAAATATTCTAATGAAGCAAGAGATGCTGCTAAACCAGTTATGGACTTAATGGGACACGTAACAGTAGCTATGGAAACAACTGCAACTGACAAATTAAATGGATCTATAAAAGATTTATATGCAGTAGCTGACAATAGCTTATATACACCATTTGTTAATGATGTACAAATATCTAAAGAATTAGCATACTTCATAAAAGGAATATTCAGAATATGCTATGCTTCAAGAGCTGAAGAAACTAGAGTAGCTGATGATGATTATGCATTAATGAGAAACGTTATATATACAGCTGCATTAGAGTATGGCGTAGATAGAGAAGACGTTATAAGAGTAGCTATAGCTGCAGCTATGACAAAAGTATATAAAGATAAAGATGGAAACATATTAACTAAAGATGCAGATGTAAATAACTTTAGAGCATTCCCAGTATCTAATATATTCCCAGATGAATTCGTATCAGTATTATCTAATACACCAGTATACGAAACACTTAACCCACAAGAAATAGTATTCAATATAACTAGAGATATAGAAGAAAACGAAGAATTAGTATTCGTTAATGGAGTATCTGAAGACGGATGTGTAGAATTATATGACACAACATTTAATGGAACATTAGTTGAGTATGAAGGAAACTTTGTACACTTCAAAGATATATATGCATTTGAAGTAACTAATGCTTTATTAGTAAATGAAAACACATTCAAACAAGGAGCA
>JAEIGA010018839.1_pt1 | contig 10521 bp, 11 predicted proteins | sample 9270691 | NCBI WGS metagenome assembly JAEIGA01 (sample SAMN17057246, study PRJNA624740) | gut metagenome | biome: biome; isolation source: fecal sample | host: Bos grunniens | place: China: Xizang | collected 2019
CTCTCCCACCTAATTCAAAATCGTCAATGATTGAGCTATTTTTGTGCGAAGCAAGGTGACAAGTGCCGAGCATAGTAGACCTATGTGAGGTACTTGGAATCCGAAGATTCGTGCAAAAAGAGCCAATCAGAACGATTTTTTTTACTTCTTCTCCGCTGGCGCCGGAGCTGCTACAACCATATTCTTGTCGATACGCAAAGTTACATTGCTATCAACCTCAATCAGGAGTGTAGTCTCCTCTACCTTCTTTACAACTGCATAGATACCACCTGCGGTGATAACCTTATCGCCCGATTTAAGGCCGCTGCGGAACTCCTCCATCTGCTTGCGACGCTTCTGTTCAGGACGCCACATAAAGAAGTACATAATTGCAATCATTGCAACAATCACAACCCAGAATGACCAGTTGCCACCCATTACACCTGTCTGTGCAGCCTCAGCTGCCTGCAAAAGTGAAATCATAGTTTTATAAGTTTTTATTAGTTAATAATTATTTTATCTGCTTTTAGCCATTTTTTACAACAAGCCCTTACCCGATTTTACGATTTTTCCTTCGGCTGTAAGCGAGGAGATAATCTTATCGAGTACGCCATTGATAAAGCTGCCGCTCGATGCAGTAGAGTAACATTTTGCAATGTCGATATACTCGTTCATTGTCACTCGCACAGGTATCGAAGGGAAGTTCTCAGCCTCGGCAATAGCCGTAACGAGAATAATCTGATCCATCAACGCAACACGCTCGATATCCCAATTATTCATCGAGTTGTCGAGAAGAAGCGAGATGCGATCGTAACCTGCGATGGCGTTACGCAACAAAGTTTTTGCGTAGTCCAAATCCTCGTCGCTCTTGAACTGCGGCATCAACTTTATACTCTCGTGTGTTTCGCGCATCGAAAGAACGGTGCGAGATACCATAGTAAGCAAGAAACCGAGATCGTCGTTCCACAAAGCCGACTGCTCTTCGAGTGCGCTTTCGAGTGGCTCAAACTCTTCGAGCATAGTCATATAGATATCCGATACAAGTTGTGCATCTTCGCGGAACGAACGCTCCTCCGACTGCATATACTTCTGGTAGAAAGGCTGGCGGATAAGGGCGTTGTAGAGAGCAACAATCAAGTCGCGATGGTTCTTCCACGACAACTTTCGTGCCTTCAACTCCGCTTGCAACTCCTCGTCTTCGGCGAGGCGTACAACAACTTTATTCTCTACAAATTTGCGATTCGGATGCAAATCATCGTATGTAGGCAACTTCTTATTTTCGCCGATACGGATACGCTCGGCAGCATACTCGGCAATCTCTGGAACGAGGGCGAGTAGATGGAAATAGAGGTCGTAGGCACGATCAATCGAAAGAACGAGATTTTTCTCGCTTGCAACAGGGGTCAAGCCCTCGCACTGAGTGTGCGCGTAGACTGCCTTTACAACCTTTGTTCTGAGAACTCTTCTGCTCAACATAACTTCAAGGAGCTTTATATTAAATTACATAATCGCACAAAGATAAGAAAAAAGTTATACTTTTTCAATTAAAAATTAAGATTTTAAAATTAAAAGCTATTTTTATACAGCTTTATTATCTTTATAAGATTCATTCATAGGGTCATTGACAGAATATTTAGAGAAAGCTGCTCCACCCCATACATCCCTATCAAAACTCATATTCTTTGCATATATTTTCATTTAACACCCTGATATACAAAAAGTTAAATGGTTAATTATGCTATTTTTAGACCGTTTCAGGGGCTATTATATAACTGTTATGTTAAAATTCAGCTCACAAATGGATATATTTGCACCTCTCCAACATATGCAGCTCACGTCACAGGTATTCCATATTCATACGCATTCTATAATAATGGCGCTACCGATCTCAATGCAGTTAAGGCTGCCGGTTGGTCGCTTTCGAAAGATAATATAATGTCGGATCAGATAGCATTGTTTAACAACAGTCAGGCTATCGTTGTTGGCTCTCCTAAGTTCCACACCCCTGCCGAGATCAATACAACCACAACTCTCGGTCACCGTATTTATAAGGCAGGACTTACATCATCGACATATAGTGCTTACGTAGGCGCATCTTCGAACCCTACTTCGGCAGTGAAGACAAATACATACTCAATCAAGTCGACAAACAGCACAAGCGAAACGGCTTCGATTAACACCCACAAGGGCAATGACACGAATGTAGTTTTGTCGAGCTCTGCGCCATATCTTACTGTTACAGCAGAGACTGAGAGTTCTATCGTTGTTACATATCATTATCTCCACACTATTAAAATAGAGTACAGATAATATTTGATATCTATTAACTGCAAAGCCCTCGCAACTTCAAGTTGCGAGGGCTTTGCGATTTGTTAACACATTACTGCTTAGCGATATTCGATCTTTATAGCATGCACATAGTGATATGCTGTTGATATTCGGCTTTTCGAATCAGAAGTAATGGTTATATAGGGGGTAGAAGAGGTTAATACTACATTCGCATCATTTCCGATGTGAGTGCTTAGGCCTCCTGTTTCTCCGGTATCCAATGTTTTGCCCACATTAAATGTTGCAGTCTTAACGGCAGATGATGGACTTGATGAAGCTCCAACGTAAGCATTAATTGAGCCTGAGCCAATGTAGTAGAATCTATGTGAGAGGGTGTTCTTAGTATCTACATTCGTAGGAGCATGGAATTTTGGCGAGCCGATCGTTCCCACGCTATTTGATTTACATATCCAAACCTGATCGCTCTGTGTTCCGGTACCCGTAAACGACCAACCTGCAGACTTAGCAGCGTCGATATTTGTAGAACCATCTTTATAGAAAGCATATGAATACGGAATTCCTGTCACGTGAGTAGTGTAATGTGCTGATTCTAAGACATATCCGTTGCTAAGAGCAATTTTAACATAACAGTTATATTGTCCCCAAGCATTGTACGCCATTGTCGTGCTCCACTCCGAGCCGAGAGTCTGCGTAGCAGTGTTCGAGCCGTAGTAGATGGTGTACTTCTTGCCACTTACCAAATTGTTGGCGATATACGAGTCAGAGATATCTGCCTTAACCTTCAACAAGCTACCATCAATGCCATTTGTCTTGGACTGTGTGCCATTATAAGAGTACGATGTACGCACCTCGTAACCGGTAATTTCAGGAATTGAAGTAACGTTCTTCGACACGAGGCTACCAATAAGTTCCTTCTCCTGGCCATTAACCAAAACCTTTGCGTATGCGTATGCAGTATACTGTCCGCTGGTCAAATTAGGAATTTCAACTTTGTCGATTGTAAGAACGCCCGACTTAGCCGATGCAGCGTGCAACTCGTTATTCAGAACAACACCCAATGTAAGGACATTTTCTGCCGACACACCCTTTACCTCCAAGTTGTTTACGTAGAGAGTATTTCCCTGGAGCTCGAAATTAGACTTGTTGTAATCGTCGTACCAAGTCTCAACGTTACCGCACGAAAGTGTTGCGCTCTCCCAAGTAAATACAAAGCCCTTGCGGTGACTTGCTGCGAGAGACTGAGCACTAACGTTTCTAATCAAAGTAGAACCATCAACCGCAGTTGCCATAATAGTAAGGTCTGCATTCTCGAATGGAGCTACATTCAAATAGTAAGTATAAGAGCCATCGTTGTCAGCTGCAATCGAAGTGACATCATTTGCTCCAACAATATACTCGCTACCTGTGAATGAGAGCGACATTGCCTTGGTTGAAGTAGTCGATGCAGGCTCCATAGACTGAGCTTTTGCAAGGAGCAACTTTTCGGCCTCTTCGCGGCCATACTTTGCACCTTTCCACCATAAAACATCATCCTCCGAAACTGTCGAATAGACATCGCTAGTCTCTGCGCCTGTGATAGTGCCAAGAGAGCCTACACTCGTTGCAGTACCCGAGAATGCACCAGCAATAGGCTGTGTAGCCGAAACAGCAATAGCCTTCAACTGCAATGGAGTCTTCGTACCATCAGCGTTAGGCATATATGCACGAATTGCGATAGCACCTGTCAAGGTATTCAAAGTCTTTGCACCGATAGCTGTCGAGCCTACGGCCTCCTCGGTCGAAGCATACATATATGGCTCCCACTTTCCGCTCTGCGAAGTAGCAACGGTAAGGTTGAGAGTTGAGTTGTAGACATAGTCGAACGATGCTGTTGCATAGTAGTGACCTACCTCCAAGCCATCCTCACGGTATGCGTACTCACTATTCGAAGTCTTGTTAAGAGTGCTCGATGTAGAGAATGACACTGCTGATGCAGGGTATGCGATATGGTAGAAACGAGGTGTAGTAGCATCTACCGAGATTTCGCCATTGAATGCAGCATAGCTTGTTCCCCAGCCACTCTTAATGTTCAACTTATTAACAACTCCAAAGGTTGTACCATAGTTTGCGTGCTCCTGCAAGATAGCAATCTGGTCGTTCTCCTCCCACAATGCCTGCAAGTCGTCGCCATAGGTAGCCTTTGTACCCTCCTCGCCGATACCTACCTCAGCATAAATCTTGTGTGAACCGTTAGAGATGGTATTGCCAACTTGTGGCGCATCCAAATTCACATCGTTAAAATCGTTCTGACATGCAGCGAATGCGGCAAGTGCCAAAATCGAGATAAATAGTTTTTTCATATTTTTATTTCTTTCTTAATTTTCTAATAAATCTAATAGACATCATATCCTACATTACCCGAAAAATCAGGCAACGACATCTGCTCTCTGATTCCCGACAACGACATTGTCATATAGACATCATCGCCACCAACATAATCCTCAAAGATCTCGCAAGTCTCTTCAAACGACTCTTTTATCGAGCGGAACAACTCGCCGGAATTGGCACGCTGCTTCATATACTCCATAAAATCCGCTTGCTCTGCTTCTACCATGGCACTACTACCGGAGCCTCCCGCACCGTTTCTCTTCGGCTCTTTGTTTCCACAGCTCTGAAAAGCCATAGAAGCCACAACCAGCAAGAGTAAAATAGACCATTTCTTCATAACCTAACTTCTCCTTTCAATCTGTTAGAGCCCATACCAACCATCATCGACTCCACCGACAAAAGTCATGTCGCCTGTCGAAGCCTTAAATCCGGCCTCACAAGCTACATCCATCACCATCATAGATGGTGCAATGTACTCCTCTTTCTTCTTATTAAAAAACATAACTATATATAAATTTGTATCTTTCGTATCTATACAATCACCAAAAATCAGCTGCAAATGTAGTTTATCAAAATTTTACAAAAAAATTTTTTCAACGAACAGGCAATTTTCTTCAACGGAAACGACACCATTAGTCGCACATTCACACAAAGAGAACAAAGAGGGGTGAAGCTAACAACTTCACCCCTCTCCTTTTTTCATCTTTACCGTACACTATTTCACTGGCTGATAGATAAATGTCTTCACAACCTCGCCATCCTGATTCTTCACCAAAATAGTCATCTCCTTCGAATTTGCAGTAACATCGAGGTACTGTTTTGGAGCAAAAACAAGTGTTGGGAAGGTGCGGTTGTCGGCACCAAGATCACGATACGAGTAGCGGTGTGTGTGTCCCGAAATCATAAGGTTAATACCCTTCTCCTCGCAACGCTGGCAGAGGTGCTTCCACGCGTGACGGCCACCGTGCCACGAGTTATCGTTCAACGGAATATGCGAAAGAATAACTCTGTAAGGAGCTGTCTGGAACTCCTCGCTTGCCAACACCGACTCCAACCACTTGCCCTCATTCTCACGGTAAAGGTCGAAAGCGGCTGTGCCATAGTACTCGATATCGCTATCCGGCTTATCCTCGCCACCATCTATAACGATGAAGAATACCGGACCTTGACGGAATGCATAGTATGGCATACCTGTCCAAGTTGGATAGTAATTCATAAACTTCTGAGCGAAGTTACCACGCGACTCGTGATTACCTCGAACATAGTAGAATGGAGTGTTCGTTGCATCCAGAGTCTTGTGAATAGTCGTAAATAGTTTATCGAAATGGCCCTTCTCGCTCGACATTGTGGTCACCATATCGCCATTGAATGCCACGAAATCCTTGCCAACAAGGCGATCAGGAGTAATAAGCGACTCGAAAAGTCCCTCAATATGGTGATTGTAATGAACATCCGTAACCATCAAGAACGACACCGACTCCTTGTTGCGGTCGTTTGTACGGAATGTCAGCTTACCGCCGTGAGCATTGGTAGCCTTCGAGATAGGCTTCAACAACTTACCTTTCTTCTCCTCTTGCTGCGAGAATACCTCATATTCGTAGAGTGTTCCCGGAGTCAAGTTCTTAACAGGTACGCGGTGAACTCGTCGATTATACTTCAAGCCAAGGTTGCTCTCGGTATAGGTAACAGTTTTCTTGTCGCTCGTGTTTTTCAGGTCGACCCAACCATAGGTAGCCTTATCTGTCACCCAAACGATGTAGGCAGAATCCTCAGTCAAAGCTTGAACATAAGGACCGTAAATAATCTCGGCAGCCTGAGAAACAAATGCCACACACAGTGTCAGGCAAAGCATTATCAGTTTTTTCATAACTCTTATATTTTAGGTTTTACTTACTCTTCATCAAATTCGGTTGTAATCCACTCAGGCAACTCTGCTCGAACGTAGACGCGTGAGTTCGTTTCGTCATCGGTAGCCACCCACACCATACTATCCTGAGTGAGGTTACGCACATAGTAACGATGTTCCCAATCGCCACGACCGAAGTCGTACATACCACAGATTATCGCTGCACCATCGGTTATAATGTCATAGCGTCCGGTATTTTTGTAGGCTCCCATACTTCCGAGGTTGTCGTACGTAACAAATGTACGCTCGGCGCGATCAAACACTATGTAGTAGTAGCTTCCCTCTGCCAACTTCACGCCATTATCGTAGCTCTCCATACGCCACACGCCCTTGATGTTGTTTGGCGTAACGTCAAGGAAAAGCGTTCCATTGTTGTCCGGTTCGGAGCAGCCTACCGTTATTAAGGCCGCTACCAGCATTGCAAATTTAACTATTTTCTTCATATCTATATCTATTATTTTTTCTCATCTAATTCTTCACAACCACATCAACAGAGCTATGTCTGGGCGGTAAATTCAGCCCCTTAATATATATTTTTGTGAGGCCTGTGGAGGTGTTTCCTGTTGTAGGATTGTACTCCACAACCATATCGCCCTGCCCCTTTGGAGCTACCCTTTGAGGTTCAAAACGCACACTAACTCCCTTTGGCAAAAAGTTCTTGTCGACATCCAAGTTCAACTCCGTAGTACCACCATTCATAAAGGCAATACGTTGCACTTGTCGACCTGAACCCTCGAATACTACCTTCTCTTGTCGCAAACGCAACACTCCACGAGTGTATGGATAGTCGTCGCTTCTATCGGCCGAAGCTGTAACCATACCCAAGAGTTCAAGCACCGCCGAAGGCGTTTCGTTCGATAGGTTTGTATATATAAGAACGCGTTGTCGCACTCGTCCCGCGTGACCGCGAGGGTAGTATTTCAAGGCAATGGTCATTCGCTCTTTCGGTACAAGCACCCTCTTCGGAAGCTCGGCCTTCAAGCAGCCACAAGTCGTCTTTATCTGCGTAATAGCCACCGTTGCATTGCCATCATTCACCAGCACTGCACTACCCTGCCATACGCCAAGCATCTCATCGATTGTGCCGAAGCTGACCTCTGCACTCGCAAATCGAATCGGAGTTCTTTCGACCGTTTTTATCTCCGAAGTTTCAAGGAGTTTCTCTTGCGGAATAATGCGTATCTGTGCACTCAACAACTGTACAGTGCACAACAACACAACCACAATCGAACATCCTCGCATACCTCTCCGTTTTAGAGCCAGCCGCTCGACTTACTTACTGTAATAACAAACGACTGCTCCTGGCCGTTACTTGCCTTAATCTTGGCTGTGGTAGCACCACTCTTCACACCCTTAAACAGCATATTGTTACCCTGCTGCTCGTATGTTACAATCGAGCTATTTTCGATAGTAACCGTATAGGTAAGTTGCTCACCACCTACAAAATAGATTGCAGGTGAGATGGCTGTTACTCCTCCAACCGTAACAGAGACATTAGGGAATCGCATAGGAGTTCCTGCATCCTCGCCACCTATTGCTGCAAGGAATTTGGCCGTATTAACCTGACCTGTGCCCATCTGTCCCTTGTATGGCGCCAAAGGCAACTGCATAGGCTGGATAGTACCTATATCTGCTACATAGCGACGGTAATCCTTTATGCCTGTCATATAGCTATCGATAGGGGTAACACTCTTAGCATCGCACAATAACGCTCTTATCTCCTCGGCCTTGAAGTGCTTACGCAACTTTGTTGCATAGGACAAACCGAGGGCGACTACTGCCGAGACGTGAGGACAAGCCATCGAGGTACCCTCCATATAACCATAGCCCGACGGACTAACGTGGTAAGGCAGAGTCGAGAGGATACATCCAACATCGCCATAAGCTTTTGTCTCCTCATTGAAGTATTCAAAGTAGTAGTCCTGATCTCCTCCCGGAGCCGAAATGGTAGTACCCGGACCATAGTTTGTATAGGTTGCAGGGGTAAAGTCTGCCGATGTTGCAGCTACCGAAACACAGTAATCGGCAGCACCTGGATAACCGGCCATTGGAGCATTCTCGTTACCTGCGGCAAAGACTGCCACACCACCCTCAATTACGCCATTTGGCGAACCTGCGTTATGGATAAAGTAGTCCAAAGCCTCCTTCTCGATAGGCGAAGCTGCAATCCACTCCTCCTCCGTAGCAAAACCGGCCTCTCCCCACTCGTACTCGTGAACAGCACCTGAAACATATCCCCAGCTACACTGCAAAACCACAGCGCCGTTATCGGCAGCATATTTCATTGCACGAACAACATTGTACAATCCGGTAGAGACATTTCCTGAGAATATCTGACACACCATAATCTTGACACCACTACCAGGCGTACCATCACCACCGGCAATTGAACTTACACCGATAGAGTTGTTATTCAACGCGGCAATAGTTCCTGCCACGTGAGTTCCATGGCCCGAATCGAATTTGTTGGTCCAAGTGATTTTTCCCGTATCGTAGACAAAGTTGTAGCCATTTCGGTCGCCCTTGTAACCATTCGAATCTCTATCCTCGTCGAGCGAGCCGTTTTCGTCGCTATTCACCCAGATATTAGCAGCCAAATCCTCGTGATCGATAAAGATGCCCTCATCAAGTACCGCCACCACAACCGAATTGTCGCCGGTACTCTTCTCCCACGCATCTGCCACCTGAACATCTGCGCCTGCAAGGCTCTTCACTACACCATCTTTGGTAAACATCGAGCCATCGTTTACGAGGTTCCATTGGTGGGCATACAAAGCATCATCGAATGGTGCTGTGGTTGCGCGAGTTACACTCGACATCTTTGCCAAAGCCTCCTTCGTAATAGGCATAGCCTTGCGCGTATTGGCACGCTTAATGGTGCGATTGACATCAACTTTCTGCACCTCACCGAGCTGCGAGAAGAGACGCGAAACCTCCTCTACGGTGTATTCGTTGTTATATCGAACAACATACCAACAGTTCAACCCGTCACGCCCCGTTCTCTCCTCGTGACGAGGGTCAACGGGGAACACTCGTGAAATTTCGAATCCACCAACAAGGTCGAGCAGTGCATCCACGTTGCTTATACCGCTGCGAGTTACGCTCGAACGCACAACACCCGACTCTTCGAGTATTGAAGCCACCTCAGGTGCAAATTTTACGAAGATTTCACCCGATGCATAAGCCTCACCTTGCGACGGCTGCGGAGCAATCTCCGACAGACTCTCCTGCACGCACGAAGCGAGAGCAAATGTCGCGCAGAATACCAATGCTATTATTTTGTTATATCTCATAATTTTCATCTCTACCTCTTAGTTATGGTTCCCTCCTCTGCATCGGTCTCCTCCTCGACCATATTGGCCATCTTCTTGTTCGGATACCAATTCTTGTAGTAGTCGACAAGGGATGATGGAGCATCTTCGAATCCGGCCTTTGTGCCATCGGCCGCAAAGCCCTCTTGTGGGAATACCAAGCTAAACGGAATCCACAAGTCGAGTGCTGGGTGCATCATAAGCCACTGTGGCACCTTGCCCGAAAGTCGATTGTGATTTATACGGAAAGTCTTTGTTGTAGGCATAATCTTTGGCGTACCAATCAACTCTCGCGGAAGAGTATCTGCCGCAATAACCTCCTCTTCACTCCAACGAGGAACTGTCATATCATCCTCAAATGTAGGCAACTCTCCGTGCAGATAGTTAACACTCATCACCAAAGTATCCAAGCCCCATTTAAGCATTCGCTCCGGGAACTTCTCCTCGCCAATGAGGCCTCCGACAGTTTTCGTATCGTGAACGGTATTGCTCAAATCCGATACGGCGTGACGCTGCTGCGCATTGATCACAAAGGCGCGAAGTTTAGGGAAGTTTTCCTTAGTTATAACCTCCGGTATAGTCTGGAAGTTATTCGAGCCGATGTCGAGGTACTCCAAATTTTTGAGATTAGCAAACTCTGCCGGCAACTCAGTCAAACCGAACGCAGCA
>JAEIGA010018840.1_pt1 | contig 10521 bp, 11 predicted proteins | sample 9270691 | NCBI WGS metagenome assembly JAEIGA01 (sample SAMN17057246, study PRJNA624740) | gut metagenome | biome: biome; isolation source: fecal sample | host: Bos grunniens | place: China: Xizang | collected 2019
TCATCATTAAAATTAATTTCTGCTTCAAATTTTGTTTTACTCATCTCAAGACTTTCAAGTTCTGACATGATTCGTTCTGCCAAATGCTTGGCTGTTTTTACTCTCGTAAAATTCAAATCTTCACAAACAGTCCTGAGTTCTTCATTACTTTCTTCAAGTTGCTTTAATATTTCCTTTACTTTATCCTCTGCACCAATAAGCTCATCAAGCTTATTTTGTACATCTGCTTCATAATCAAGTATTTCTTGAACCGTCGCTCCGTATTTTCTTTTTAATTTATTGATTGTATTTATTCTTTCTTCTGTCTGTTCAAGCTGACCTTTATCAAAAAATACATTTTCTGACAAAACTCGCAATTCAGAAGATATATCTTCCAATAAATAGGAAACCTCTTCTATTCTCGCAAAAACTTCTGCATAATCAGGCGAGTACGATGTAATCGATGACATTGAAGCTCTTGCTTCTGCTATCCTGTCGCATACGGAAATATTCTCCCCATAATCTCCGCCTTTAATTATTTCCCTCGCAACATTTAAAGCTTCTGCAATTTTTTCACTGTTAAGCAAAATATTACGCTTCTCTGCCAGCTCTTCATCTTCTCCTACGTATAAACCGGCAGTTTGAATCTCGTCAATTTGAAAATTATATAAATCTGTAAGGCGTTCTCTTTCTTTTGGATCTCCGGAAAGGCTATTAAGCGAACTGTAAAGCTTTTTAAACGCTCCCCATTGAATCTCGTATTTTTTCTTTATTTCTGATATCTCTTCGCCTCCGTATGCATCTAAAAGACACACATGGGCACTTGTATTCATAAGTGATTGGTTTTCATTTTGACCATGAATATCAATCAGCAAATCACCTATCTGCCTTAAGACAGAAACGGCTGTAAGTCTGCCGTTAATGCGACAAACATTCCGTCCCGAAACGGACAGCTCCCTCTGCAAAATAAGCGAACCGTCCTCCTCCGGCTCTATGCCTATTTCCGTCAAACAGTCATTTACAGCTTGGCTGTCTGTGTAAAACATACCCTCAACAAATGCCGTTTCACAACCGGCTTTTATAATCTCTCTTGATGTTCTAAAGCCTAACATGCACGATATGGCATCTATAATAATTGACTTTCCGGCGCCTGTTTCTCCTGTCATGCAGTTCATACCGTCAGTAAATTCCACTGTCAATTCATCTATCAACGCAATATTTTTTATACGAAGCTGCATCAGCATTCAAAACACCACCATTCAAACTAAATTTTTCAATGTATCAACAACATTACCTGCATATTCTTCTGTACGGCAAACTATCAAAAGCGCATCATCACCTGCAATTGTGCCAAGTGTTTCCGAAAGGTTTAATGAGTCTATGGCAGAGGCTACCGCTTGTGCCATACCGGGCAAAGTTTTCACAATAACCAGATTATTAGCAAAATCAGCAGACACAAATCCGTGTGCAAAAACGGGCATAAGCTGCTCCGGAATAGTAAGCGCACCGCCTGTCAACGGAGCGTATTTCGTTTTCTTTGTTTTTCCCTTAACTTTTACAAGATGAAGCTCCTTAATATCCCTTGAAACAGTTGCCTGCGTTGCAGTATATCCTCGCGCCGAAAGCTGTTCAAGCATTTCCTCCTGAGTTTCTATTTCTTGTTCCTTGATTATATTTAATATTGCATTTTTTCTCTTATTCTTCATGAAGTACCCTTTCTCTTCTCTCTGACGCTTTTTTGCGAAGTGCCTCATAAAAGTTCGGCGGATCAATTCTTATTATTCGCACTTTTTTGTCACCTTTTGCGCAAATAAGCTTACCCTTTTCCGGGAACTGAATATTTGCATACCCGTCTGCAGTCACAAACATTTGGTTGTGGGCTCTGCACATTTCCATTTCAATTTTACTCGTACTCCTTGCCACAATAGCTCTGCCGTCAATATAATGAGCACAAATCGGCGTAACTACAATAATATCGTTGCCCGGTTCAACTATAGGGCCTCCTGCCGAAAGCGAATACGCCGTGGAGCCGGTCTGTGTAGCTACAACAATACCGTCACACGGATATGTATCAACCAGCGCACCGTTTATAAACAAGTTAATATACGCAACTTTTGCAAGAGTACCTCTTGTTAAAACGCAATCGTTTATTGCTGTTGTTTTATAAAGTGTTTTGCCCTCAGAATTTTCTATTTGAACTCCCAACGTCATTCTTTCCTCGATTACATATTCACCCTTCACAAGACGCCTCACAGTATTGTCCATATCATTCTTATCAAACTCTGTAAGAAGTCCCATTGTACCAAGATGAAATCCCAGCACGGGCAAATCTCTTTTCATCGCAACAGCAGCGGTTTTAAGAAAAGTGCCGTCACCGCCTATGCTTATAAGCAAGTCAACATCATCGGTGGCTGCATCATGAAAATAATCACCACTATCTACTACGTTCCACTTTTTGCCGTCGATATTTTCTTCTGCGCTTATTTCTTCAATTTTTTTCTTTAAAAGTTGTACGTAATGCACACTTTCTTTTTTTCTTTTATTGTACAGCAATCCAACTGTCATTCTACTACACCGCCGGTAAAAATTTTATACACAAATTATACATCAATTTGTTTTGTTCGTCTACTTACGCAAATAAATTCTGTATTTCCGTCTCCGCCCTTTACGGGAGATTCGCATACACCTATTAATTCAAAACCATTTTGTTTCATATACAGCGTTATATCCTCTACTGCTTTTTGAGCGGCCTTGGAATCTTTTACAACTCCTTTTTTATTCAGCATTCTCCTACCCACCTCGAATTGCGGCTTAATGAGTACCACTGCAAAACCATCTTCTTTTAAGAGCCTGCAAATATGAGGAATGATTATTTTTACGGAAATAAACGAAACATCCGTCACCGCCAAATTATAGGTTCCCTCTCCCACACTAAAATTTCTTATATCTGTTGACTCATACGATATAACTCTTTTATCACTTTTTATTTTTTCTGCCAACTGGCCGCGCCCCACGTCAACCGCCGCAACAGAGGCGATATTCCGTCTCAAAAGTACCTCAGAAAATCCACCTGTAGAGGCCCCTATATCAACAGCATTCATTCCGCTTACATCAAGCCCATACTTTTCCAGTGCATATTCTAATTTGAGCGCACCTCTGCCCACATACGGAATGGGATCCTCCCCACATTCCACAGCGTCCGAAGCCTCATTTACTTCGTAAGATGTCTTTGTGATTAGCCTGCCGTTGACTTTTACACAGCCTTCTTTTATTGCTCTTGCGGCTCTTGTTCGGCTATCATATATATTTTTCTCTGCAAGATACGCATCCAGTCTCATAATTTCCTCAAAATCGTTTTCATTATGCCCACACTGTCCAACCCTATTTCACTGTAGAGTTCTTCGATACTTCCGTGGTCTATTGGTGTTTCGGGTACGGAAATCATCTCAAAGCGTGTATTTATTTCATTTTTTTGAAGTAACACAGCAATATTTGAGCCAAAACCGCCATTTGGAACACCATCCTCTGCAGTAAAAATAACGTCAGGATCAAAATCATTTATACATGATAAGATTCCGCTTTCATCAAGAGGCTTTAGAAATCTTCCATGGAATACCGTTACATTACACATATCAGAAAGGGCTTCTGCTGCTTTTATGCAATTACCTGTTATCTGTCCTAAAGAAATAATTAAAACGTTTTTATTCTCTTTATGTGAAACATTGCTGTAAAGTACAGCGCCTTTACCATATTCCACCGGATTTCTATCTATTATTGTACTGTTACCGTCAAAAGAATCTTTTGCCGGATATCGAATTACAAAAGGTCCCGGCAAAACATTTTCCTTTGTAATTCTCAGCATTTGCCTTAATTCCTCACCGCAACATGGCGCACAAACAGAAATTTCCGGAACAGAATTCAAATAAGAAATATCATATATACCATGATGTGTTTTGCCGTCTCGGCCTGAAACCCCCGCTCTGTCAAGAGTTATAACAACAGGCAGCTTTTGAAGTGCGCAATCATGCAAAAGCTGATCGTATGCTCTTTGCATAAATGTAGAATATATTGCAACATAAGGCTTTAACCCTACGGAAGCCATTCCGGCGGCCATAGTAATTGCGTGTTCCTCGGCTATTCCCACATCAAAAAATCTTTCAGGGAATTGTTTGCCAAATTTCTCCAATCCGGTACCTGTTGGCATTGCAGCCGTAATAGCGGCAATATTACTGTCCTCCTCAGCCATTTTGCAAAGTTCTTCTGCCATTATCTCAGAATAAGCCTGCTGCTTTATTTTTGTTGTTTCTTTGGGAGAAACTCCATGAAAACCGCTGGGATCTGCCTCAGCTTCTGCAAGACCATGTCCTTTATGAGTTATTGCATGAATAATTACGGGACAGTTTAAATAAAATGCCTGTTTAAGTGCTTTTTCTACTGCTTCAATGTTGTGACCGTCTATCGGGCCTATATATTTAATTCCCAATTCTTCAAACCATTCCCCGGGAATTGTGAGTGTTCTGAAAGCTGTTTTAACTTTTTGAATACCCTTTACCAAAAACTTTCCTATAACAGGAATTTTATCCAAACCGGATTTAATATTCTTTTTTGCTTTTATATAAGACTTTCCCGTTCTTATTTTACCTAAATATTTTGACATGCCGCCCACATTGCGAGCAATTGACATTCCGTTGTCATTGAGTATAAATACAACGCTCCCCTTCATAGTGCCGGCATCGTTTATAGCCTCATAGACCATTCCGTTTGTAAATGCACCATCTCCGATTACAGCAACAACCTTATAATTCTCGCCCTGTATATCTCTTGCTCGTGCCATACCCACGGCTGCAGAAACAGATGTGGAGCTGTGTCCCGTTTCAAAACAGTCTGCATCACTTTCTTTTCTTTTAGGGAAACCGCTGATGCCCCCAAATTGTCGCAATGTTTCAAAATTTTCATTCCTGCCTGTGAGTATTTTGTGTACATACGCTTGATGTCCCACATCCCAAATTACCTTGTCACGAAAAGGATCTATAACGCTATACAGTCCTATGGTAAGCTCTGTCACACCAAGATTAGATGCTAAATGTCCACCGTTTTTCAGCACAACATCAATAAGCCTCAGACGTATATCCGCGGCCAACTGCTCTTTTTCTTCACAGGATAAATTCTTTAGCATTGCAGGCGATGTTATTTTATCTAACATTTAATAATTTCTCTCCAATAAAAATACAGCAAGCTCTCTTAAAAATTCACAAGCTTCTTTTTGCTTTTCCGTTTTGCAGAAATCTCTCATACGGTCACAAGCTTTAAACGCTTTCTCTGTCAACTCTCTAAGGATTTTTTTACTTCCCTCAATGCCATGAAGAGTCACAAAAGTTGTTTTACCCTCTTGTTTGTCGCTTCCTATCGGCTTACCCAGCACATTAATGTCTCCCTCCACATCAAGAATATCATCCTTGATTTGAAAGGCAAGTCCTACCGTGTCTGCATATTCCAACAAGCAATCAGCTTCTGAAGTATTTTCTTTTCCGGCAACAGCCGCCGCAACCATAACAGGCACACGCAAAAGAGCTCCCGTCTTTCTCTCACATAAATATATTAGCTCTTTTTCTGAAATTTTTCTCGTTTCTGCGTCAAGATCAACAATCTGACCGCCTATCATTCCTTCTGTTCCCGCACAGTACGCAATATGCTTTACAGCCTCAATACCACCGCGAACATTGTCTGCTTCGATTGCTCCTTTTGAGGCAATTTCAAAAGCCATAGTCAATAGTGCGTCTCCGGCTAAAATTGCCGTTGCTTCGTCAAACTGCTTATGACAAGAAGGTCTGCCTCTCCTAAAATCATCATTATCCATTGCAGGCAAATCATCGTGAATCAATGAATATGTATGAATCATTTCTATGGCACATGCAAACGGCATTACTTTTTCTGCTGTAATTCCAAAAACTGCTGCTGCTTCTATTGCAAGTACAGGTCTGATTCTCTTTCCCCCTGCAAGCAAACTGTATCTCATTGCTTCATATACAACTTTTTGCAAGTTGTCCTTTGATGCAACATTTTTGTCAAGGTACAAATTTACCTGCTCCGCAATATCATTAAGCTTTGAAATAAATTCATTATTCATTCGTTTTCACCTTTTCTTTCTTCTGCTATCGTTATTGCTTCTACTTTGCCTTTATATTCATCAAGCTTTTGCTGACAGTATTTTATTAAACTTGAGGCTTCCTCAAATTGCGCAACCGATTCCTCTAAAGGCAAATCTCCTGACTCCATATTTCTGATTATTTGCTCTATTTTTTCTTTTGCTTCTTCGAAAGTCATATTATTTGTAACATTACATTCCATTCTCGGTTACCTCCCGTTAATCATGATTTTTTCTGCAGTAAATACTCCGTCACCTGTCTGAATATTTATTTTTTCTCCCGTATTCACGTCCGAAGCTTTGCTGACAACCCTACCGTTTTCTTTATATACTATACTGTATCCGCGTTTTAAAACTGCTTTCGGATTTAATGCTTCAAGATGTTCTCTTAACATCTTAATGTATCGCGCTTTATCGATTGCCGTTTCTGAAACAATCTCGTTAAGCTTCACTTCATCCATATTAAGATTATTTTTTTCTAGTTCTATTCTGAATAAAGGTTCAGATATACATCGGCTTTTTTTGATTTTGTCTAATTCCATTTGCTTTATTCTGCAGTTTGTAAGGGGCAACACACTTATTTTACTACGGAATTCTGTCAACTGTTTTTGCAATTGACTTAATACCGGTACTGCCAGCTCTGCTGCCGCAGAAGGAGTCGGCGCTCTCAAATCTGCCGCAAAATCCGTAAGAGTAAAATCCGTTTCATGTCCAACAGCAGAAATTATAGGAACACTGCATTCTGCTACTGCTCTTACGGTTGCTTCTTCGTTAAATGCCCATAAATCCTCTATTGAGCCGCCACCTCTGCCAAGAATAACTACATCACAACAACGAGTATTGCTTATATATTTTAATGCTCGCGTAATTTCAGGTGTAGCATTTTCTCCCTGAACAGAAACATGAAACAGCTTCAAATTCATTGTAGGAAAACGACGTCCTATAACATTTTGAATATCTCGTATAACAGCGCCCGTTTCAGAAGTAACAACACCAATACAACCCGGTAATTCAGGTATTTTCTTCTTCGCGGAGCTGTCAAAAAGCCCCTCTGCTTGAAGCTTATTTTTCAAAGCCTCATAAGCCATATATAAAGCACCGATTCCGTCCGGTATGATTTTTTGCGCATAAAGTTGATACACACCATCTCTTTCATAAACGGAAATACTGCCTTGTACCAACACTTTCATTCCGTCCTTAGGGTTAAACTGCAGCTCACTGACTTTATTTGCAAACATGACACATTTAAGTAAGCCGCCCTTATCCTTTAAGCTAAAGTAGGCATGCCCGGAATTATATATTTTAAAATTTGAAATTTCACCACTAACGTATATGCCGGCAAGATTAGTATCGTATGCAAGCAAAGATTTAATATAGTTGTTAATATTCGAAACAGTAAGTATTCTGGCAGAATCAGGCAATTGATTCATTATAAACACTTCCCAAGATACCGTTTATAAAGCTTCCTGCATCCTTATGACTGTATTTTTTTGCCAATTCTACTGCCTCGTTAATAGAAACACCTGATGGTATATCATCCTTATATAAAATCTCATAAATAGCAACACGAAGTATTGCAAGATCAATCTTTGACATACGTTCAATTGTCCAATCCTTCGAGTATTTAACAATGTATTCATCAATAGATGAAATTTTATCAACAACTCCATCTAAAACGCTTTTTATATATACAGTATCCAAAGCAGCAAATTCTTCATCTGTGAGACTATCAGCATAAGTATTTATCATAGTTTCACTGTCTCCTGACTGTGTTAAATCCGAGGAGGGCTCGTCCTTGCTGATATAAAGTCTTAAATCTGTAAAAGTGTTTTGAAATATTATTTTAACTGCTGCTTCTCTTGATTCTCGTCTGCTCATGTTATTGCTCTCCTAACTTATTACCTGTATGATCCCGGAGGGAGTATTTTATCTAAAATATTTTTAAGAAAAGTCTTGTCTTTTTGAAGTTGTTTGCCAATTAAATATCCTACTACAATGCACAATGCAAGAAACAAAGTTTCAAGAATGCCAAAATACACAAAAGATAAACCTACAATCAAACCAATTGCTGCTCCGTTAATTGCGTAAAAATGTTGCCTGTAAAATTTATATATTCTTCTTAACATAATTACTCCTCCGATTTACCTACAGCATTCACTCCGTCAATGCTCACATCAACGAGACGAACTTTTATTTCCATTGTATTCTGAACAGATTCTTTTATTCTCTCCTGTACACTTTTACACAAAGAAGGTACATTCACATCAGGATATACAGTAAGCTTTACATTTATCTCAACACCCTGTTTTGTGAACTTAGCTTTTGATTTGGCATCCTTGACACCGCCAAATCTTTTAGAAAGTGCAAGAGCAATATTTTCGATGGAATTTGCAGAAATTCGTATAACGCCCGTTTCGTTGTTAGTGCAAAAATAGCTACCGGAGCTTCTGCCCTTAATGCCCGAAGTCAAAACCGCAATATTCAAAGCAAAAAAAACTACGCCGAATACGAAAAGCATTGCATCATACTGGTTTGAACGGTAAAAAGTAACTTTGATGTATTCTAACACCGTCTCCATAATCTTCTTGTCCGAAAAAGGAGAAATCATAATAATACCACAGATAACGGTTGATATAAAAGCATATACCGCCACTAAAATTCTGTATAAAATATTCATTCTTCATCACTCTCGCTTTCGCTTTTTGTTTCACAATCTTCGCTGTAGTCAATACCTTGTATGTGGATATTCACGGCATCTACTATAATTCCCGAAAGTGCTTCTATCGTGCTTTTTACATTTTCTTGTATTTGAAATGCTAAATCCGGAATTCTGTAACCGTATTTAACAATCACATATAAATCAACTGTAGTCGAATCGTTCTTGGTAAGCACCTTAACACCCTTTGAAAGGTTTCTTCGTCCGAAAACCTCAGCTATGCCACCGGCAAAGCCTCCGCTCATGCCGGCAACACCTCTGACTTCTGATGCGGCAACGCCTGCCATAACAGCGATTGCCTCATCAGTAATCATCATACTGTCACTGTCCTCAAACAAGTCAGAAACATCATTTTCAACGTCTCGTGTGCTTTGTTCATCAAATTCTGACATCAAATAACCTCTTATTCAATAATACTCTCATCCCAGCCTGCAGGCTTATCAATATTTAAAAGATATACAACAGAAGCTGCAATATTTGAAAGTCCGAACTTACCGTCCTTCACTTTATATTTACTGCTGTTTGCTGTATTATCATAGAAAATACAAGGAACAGGATTCAAAGTGTGTGCTGTTTTTGCTTTAGGCTTGCCGTCGGCATTGCAAACAACTTTGCCTTTTTTAACCTCGTACATCTCGTCTGCGTTACCATGGTCTGCCGTGATGATTGCCATACCGCCCAAAGCATCTATAACGGGCAATATTCTTGAAAGGCACAAATCAACAGTCTCAACAGCAATTTTAGCTGCCGCCATATTACCTGTATGACCTACCATATCACCGTTAGCAAGATTAATACGAGCATATTTGTATTTGCCTGTTTGAAGTCCTTCTATCAATGCATCTGTTGCCTCTGCAGCCTTCATCCACGGTCTTTGTTCAAAAGGAACAACATCGGATTTAACCTCAATATATGTCTCCAATGCTTCATCAAACTTACCGCTTTTATTACCGTTCCAGAAATATGTCACGTGACCGAATTTTTGTGTTTCTGCTACAGCAAGCTGTGCGATACCCTTGCTTGCAAGAAGCTCACCCATTGTATTTTGAATTGCGGGAGGCTCAACAAGGAATCTTGAAGGAATATTCAAATCTCCGTCATATTGAAGCATACCTGCATAACATACTTTAGGCAGATATTTTCTGTTAAAGGTATTCAAAGAAGCATCCTCAAAAGCTCTGCTTATTTCTAAAGCTCTGTCGCCTCTGAAGTTAAAGAATATAACTGAGTCACCGTCATTGATTTTGCCTACTGCTCCGTTATCGTCTGCAATAACGAATGCCGGCAAATCTTGGTCAATGACGCCTGTTTCTGCTCTGTATGTCTCGATAGCTTCTTGTGCTGATGCAAATTGACGCGCCTCACCAAGAACGTGAGTATTCCAACCGCGCTCAACCATAGACCAATCAGCCTCATATCTATCCATTGTGATATTCATTCTGCCGCCGCCGCTTGCAATTTTTACATCGAAGTTTGCATCACAAAGAGCAGCTATATACTCTTCGAACGGAACAACATAATCAAGTGCAGATGTTTCTCCTACGTCTCTGCCATCGAGAAGAATATGAACACGAACCTTGTTTATTCCCTCGTCCTTTGCTTGCTTTATCATAGCTTTAAGATGATCTATATGAGAATGAACGTTACCGTCTGAGAAAAGTCCTATGAAGTGAAGAACGGA
>JAEIGA010018841.1_pt1 | contig 10521 bp, 9 predicted proteins | sample 9270691 | NCBI WGS metagenome assembly JAEIGA01 (sample SAMN17057246, study PRJNA624740) | gut metagenome | biome: biome; isolation source: fecal sample | host: Bos grunniens | place: China: Xizang | collected 2019
AACCGCTCCTACAAGAACAAGATTTTTGCCTGGAAGGGAGATATTATAAGAGAGAGGATAAAGGCAGGAGTCTTTGTACCAATATGCACACAAAACATATTCCATAAAAACTACAAAGGCTGTGGCGAACACAAATGGAAGTGGAGCAAAGAGGACAAAAAAGCCTACCACAAGTATATGCTGCAAGAGATAAAATCGTTCAAAGAGAGATATTCCGAGTAATTAGCGAGACTCACCCACCATTCAAGCCAAGAAGATGAAAACCACAAAACTGCATACTTTTAAAGAGATTCTTACCGAGGGAATATGCGTCGATGATGAAGAGAGCCGCATAAAAGTGCTATGGATGTTCATTCCAAAGATACAGCGCTCCTATGCCCAGGGAAGGAACAGCGAAACCGATGTGAGAACAGAATTCCTGAACGAGATATTCTCGACGCTCACATCCCCGGAGAACAAGCCTCTTGAACTGAGTTTCCTCTTTGGCTCAAAACAGCCTATGCTCAATGGTAGCGGCGATGGCTTTGAGCTGCTTGACGGACAGCAGCGCACAACCACCCTTTTCCTGCTCCATTGGTACATCTATTGCAGGGAAGCTGATGAAATGCCCGACTTCCTTGGCCGATTTACATACGAGACCCGAGATACATCCACACAGTTCCTCAAGAAGATATCTTGTACAAAGGCAGACCTATCGAAGAACAAACCATCCAAAGCCTTGAAGAGCAACAAATGGTTCACCGATGACTTCAATTGCGATGCCACAATATGTGCAATGTTGAATATGCTCGACGATATTCACGATGCCTACAATGAAATTGGAGAGACAAACCTTCACCACAGGCTGGAGCGCCTGCAGTTCTATGTGTTGCTGCTGGAGAACTTCGATATGAATGACGAGCTCTATATAAAGATGAACGCACGCGGCCTCTCATTGACACCATTCGAGAATTTCAAGGCTTCGATTGTCAAATTTATGAAATCCCGCGGCCACATCTACGGCTATGAAGAGCCCATAGAGGGCGAGATGCCACATTGGCTCAACTTCATTTCAGAGATGGACAGCAAATGGATAGATATCTTTTGGCAAAATCCATACGAAACGGGTGGAGATGAAACAATCAAAGAGGTCATTGAGATAAACAATGACGAGATAGGCAACCGCTACTTCCGTTTCTTCAACAGATATTTCTTCACAAAAGCCGCAATTATCAAGGGCGTGGAGAAGAAGAAGCTGACCGACCTGCCATCATTCTTCTACTATGACGCCGAAAGCGAAGGCAAGCTGAAGGGGTGGAAAAACTATGAATCGCTTTTTGCTTTGGTAGATGAGGGTTGCACCGAAGAGAGCAGCTCCATATTCGGGCGAATGAGGCGGATACTGGATGTATTCCACAAGCACGGCAACTATATTTTAAATGCCATAAGGGCCTACGAATATGGCAACACCTCCAATTTCGACATACGCAACAGCAGCAAGGACTACACACTGCCCCACAGAGTGATATTTGCAGCTGTTACAGAATTCATTGAAGCCATCCCAGGGGAAAAGAGTTTCGATGAGCCCGAGATAAAGGAGAATTTCAGAAAGATGCTTAGGGTTGCCCACAACATCATCGAGAATACACTTTTCGAGAACACAGTAGCTTTAGTGGGTGTAATAAACGCCATAGTGGAGACCATACACGCAAAAGAAGCTGTTGATGGCGATTTCTACAAAGCACTGGCAGACTTGGAAATAAAGAGCGCCAACAAGCAGTTGATAGAAGAACAGGAGAAGGCCTGCGAGATGTATGACACAAACGGCAATTTCATCCCGGAATGGGAAGAGGCATTCATCAATGCCGAGAAGCACCCCTTCCTCAAAGGCAGCGTGCGTTTCTTCTTCAGCCCCAAAAGTGGCAGCTGCGATTTGTTCAACAAGAACTACGATGTAATAGACACACTCTTTGACAAGGAGGGCATCAGGGCAGAATACAGAAAGAAGAGACAACACATACTCATAAGAGCCATACTCAGCTGCCTGAACAGTTGGGAGTCCGACAGCAACACATTGGGTATGAAAGACAGATATTTCACCGAGAATACCGAGAAGGAGAAATACCTGAAGAACATTCTTTTAGGCTCCAACGCCGTGAAAGAGATGTTCTGCAACTACTTCTATGGCAACGATGCACAAACCGGCATTGATGAATACCTGAAAAAGGTTGTCAGCGAGGCCGATATATGCGACCACAGCAACAAATCCTTTGAAATGCTCTATAACAGACTCATCAAGGATGAGAGAGCGGAATACATATTCGATTGGATTGAGGAGTGCGAGAAGAAGTCTTCCCAGTTCAGAATACAGGACAATAGAAGCTATATTGTGGCAATACCCGGCACCTGGTATCACAGGCTTGTTCTGGACACAGAACGACACAAAATAATACCAGACATACTCAAGGAGTGCGACGGTTTCAAATACTCGGACCCGGGACAGGAAAAATCAATGAACAGCCCTATGCAAGACTCTTGGGGATGGCAGATTACCATCAACAAGGATATTTCGCCAAGCTACACCCTGGAGTTGGTGTTCAATGAATACAAAAAGGTTAAATTCTTTGTACGCGGAGATATTGAAAGCATATCCCGAATTTTCAAAACCGATGACAGCAGCATTGTGAACGACGGTGTGGAAGTTGCAGAAGCAGACTACCAATTCTACGACAACAAGAGCGGTATCATTGAGAAGATAAACGAGATTGAGGATAGATTGTCAAGAGTCCCTGAAGAGGTGCACCTATTGGAATAAACAGCAATAGGCTACTCCTGCTCCACAAACCGGAAGCAGCCTGCATCAACAGCTTCATCCCCACGCGACACCCCATCCAAATCAACCGGCAACTGCAGCAAGTAGCTATCGGAAGCAATGCCGCGCGCCCTCGACTGGGGCAAAAGATGGAAATCATACTCAAAGACATCGTGATTCACAAGGCGGAAATGCTCCTTGCCAAACGGAGCCACCCCAAGTGTGTCATATACCACATTGACAAAGCAGCTATCCATTGAATCGACCGTGTTCACAAGCGAGTTCTCGAAACGATAGTTGCGGCAGTTGGGCACCGTGTCGCCCCAAGAGGAGAGACAACCCATAAACTCATCATCCTTGGAGCCTGCTATTATGCAGTTTGCAAACAGCGCACGGCGAAGAGGAGCTGGTCTCTCGCCCACACTGTTGTGCAGTGCAAGCGCCACATCGCGCTGACGCCATACATAGAAATTAGCAATGGTGCAGTGCACAAAAGAGACATCGCCACCCACCACCTTAACGCAGTTGCCCTGGGAATTGGCAAAGAGCGAATTGACCACCGTGGCACGCGCCATCACCATTTCAAGAGCATTGCCGTGAAAATTCTGCACCTTGCACCCCTCAATGGAGATGCGCTGCACGGCAGTGTCCCCCTCTTCAACCTTAATGCCATAATTGGCACTGTGGATATCGCAGTGCGAAAGGAGATTGCCATTGCTGGCAGAAGTAAATGTTATGCCGCCCCACTGTCCCGGGATGCGGTCATAGGGGAGATAGGAGAACATCCTGTCGGTGCGGTCGCCACGGAACACCACAGGAGCCTCAACACTTCCCACCGCACTGAGCGTTCCGTCTACACGCATATATGCCTTATCGTGAAAATAGAGCGTTGTGCCCGGCTGCAACGAAAGAGTTGCACCGGCAGCCACAACAAGGCTATCATATATCACATAGTGCCCCGCCGGCAGAGAGGTATCGGCAGCCACCTCTTCGCCGCGCAAGAACGTAACATCGCGGCCATAGGCAAGCAGCAGCACACTCTGCTCCACACCGCTCTCAAGCATAAAAAGCAGAGAATCCTTTACAAGAAGAGGAGTATCGGCCTCATTGCGCTCCACATTCACCGAGGCCAGAACGAAGATACTATCCTTGGCACGAATCTCAAGGTCGCGCATATAGCTGCCATACTGCCCATCAACCAGCACACTGAATGGCGAGTCGCCGCCACCGGCAAGACGCACACTGTTCACACGCAAGGATTTGGAATTTCTGTTGCGCACAACAAACTTTGCAGTTGGCGACACAACCTGTGTGAAGAGCGTGTCGAACGACACCGTATCACAAGAGAACTCCAAGCGCAGCGAAGGGCTTGAAGAAAAATCGGCAAGCTCGCTGCAAGCAGCGAGCAATGCCGAGATAATTCCTATATATAATAGTTTAAATACTCTTTTCATCGCAAAACAATCTATCACATCATTAACGATGAAAAACTGCTTTTATTGCACCAACATCACTTTGCGGGAGCTTGTTCAAGCAACAGCAACAGATGACGCCACCAGCGCTCGGTCGATGCAATGTGCAACCTCTCATCGGGAGAGTGCACGCCACGCATTGTGGGGCCAAAGGATATCATATCAAGATGCGGAGCCTTCTCAAGGAAGAGACCACACTCAAGACCGGCGTGAATGGCCTTTATCTTGGCATCCTCGCCAAAGAGTTGCTTGTATGTGGCACAGGCAACCTGCAAAATCTGCGACTTCATATTAGGCTTCCAACCCGGATACTGTCCTTTTGTGGTTACATTGGCACCGGCAAGCTCAAAGGCCGCACGCACAGAGTCGGAAACAAAGTCGCGGGCCGATTCGATGGAGCTGCGCTGACTGGTGGTTACTGTGATAACGCTGTCCGATGTACGCTTAATCGATGCAAGGTTGCTCGATGTCTCCACAAGCCCGGGAACATCCTGGCTCATTGCAAACACACCGTTAAACACTGCGCAAATTCCGCGCAAGAGATTCTTTGTTACAGCCGGGTCAATTACACGCTTCACAGGGTCGGTGCTCTGCAAGGTGAAACGCATTGAAGGCTCGGTGGCGCTATACTCATCCTGCACCTCGGCAGCAAAGAGATTGAAATCGACACGCACACTCTCCTTGTCGGCACTCTGCACTGCAAATACTGCCGATGCATCGCGTGGGATAGCATTATGCAAGCTGCCGCCACTGATGTCGCACAGGTAGAACTCATACTTCTCCCTTATGCGGTTGAGGAAACGGCAAAGCAGTTTGTTGGCATTGGCACGTCCCTTGTTGATGTCATCACCCGAATGGCCACCTGTGAGGCCATTGATATCCACCTTCATATAGAACATATCACCCGACACCATTGTCCACATATGCTTGAACTCGGCATAGTTGCACACACCGCCGGCACATCCTATGAACATCTCACCCTCATCCTCCGAGTCGAGATTTACAAGGATATCACCCTGCAGCAACTCGGGCGACAGCGCCTCGGCGCCTGTGAGCCCAGTCTCCTCGTCAATGGTAAAAAGGCAGTTCAACGGACCGTGTTTCAAAGACTTGTCGGCCAGCACAGCCATTGCAGCAGCAACACCAATACCATTATCGGCACCAAGTGTTGTGCCCTGAGCCTTCAGCCACTCACCATCCACATAGGTGCGTATGGGGTCCTTGGTAAAATCGTGCTCAACGTCGGGTCGCTTATCACACACCATATCCATATGCCCCTGCAGGATAATAGTCTTTCTATTCTCATAACCGGGGTAGGCAGGCTTCTTTATGAGTACATTACCCACAGCATCGGCCACAGTCTCATAACCAAGTGCCTTGCCGAAAGCCTGAAGGTGAGCCGATATCTGTGCCTCATTCTTTGAGCCACGAGGAATTTCACTTATCTCTTGGAAAAACCCGAACAGTGATGCGGGTTGCAAATTCATTTCTGACATATAACGTTGTTTAAATTTGTTAAACCAATTCTTTACTCTCTAAAATATTGTTAATTATCACTTTTCGCTATTCCTTTTTACTTTTTTTAGGGCGCATAACCCCCTAAAGGAGAATAAAAAGCACTATCTTTGCAATGTCAAAAAGGGGACACGCCCCATTTTAAAGACAACAACATTACAAAGTTAATGGAAATGTTCAAAACTTTACTATTTACATTGTTAATTATTTCAATATGCTTTACCCTGCTTGCGGTAAAGGTCATCATAAAAAAGAACGGCCGCTTCCCCAACACACACGTAGGAGGCAACAAAGAGATGCGTCGCCGCGGAATCAAGTGTGTTCAATCCCAGGACAAAGACGCCCGCCGAGAGAACCCAATGGCAGTAAAGGAAAGCACCAAATGAAAAAGTAAAAACAAACAGCATATTTACAAACTATGAAAACCACAAAGAAAATAACACTTGCAGTTACACTCATTGTCGCGCAACTCTTTTTTGTACAATGCTCGCCCAAGGCCGACAACGCCGGCAACGCAGACAACAGTGCATTCAACATTAACACTGTGATTGAGTGCCCCGACACTTTGCGCACCGTGAAAATTGCCTATGTAGACTATGACTCACTCCTTGCCAAGTTCGACTATGCCCAGGAGGTACAGAAAGAGATTGTCAAGAAGGAGATGAGCATAAACAACACCATAGAGCAAGAGCGTCAGAGTTTGCAGGAGGAGGCAATGGAGTTTGAACGCAAGATGCAGAACAACATCTACCTGACACAGGAGCGCGCACAGGCCGAATATGAAAAGATAATGAAGAAAGACCAGGAGCTTATGAAGCGCGGCCAGGCGATGATAGCGGAGCTCGAAAAGACAAGCAACGAAAAATACAAGATGCTCACCGACTGCATCAACGAGCACATAAAGGAGTATAACAAGACACGCGGTTTCGACTTCATCCTCACAAGAATGGGCGGCAATATGCTCTATGCAAACGAAGCCCTTGACATCACCAATGAGATAGCCAAAGGACTCAACGCAAAGTATAACAAACAGGAGAAGTAACCCACTCCACAGCTCACATAAACAAAAAATCAGCACCCGATTGAGTGCTGATTTTTTGTTTATGTGTCATTGCCATAAGCTTAGAACTTCTTATGCGGCATCTTGTGTGGAGCAATCATATTCTCGGGGCGCAACAACTCATCGAGTTCCTCCTTGGAGAGCATACCCTCCTCCAGCACAAGGTCATATACACTGCGATTCTCTTTTAGAGCACGCTTTGCAATCTTCGCGCTATTCTCATAGCCAAGCACCGGGTTAAGAGCAGTAACAATGCCAATGCTACCCATCACAAGCTCCTTGCAGTGGCCCTCGTTGGCAGTGATGCCATCAACGCAAAGCACACGCAGACGGGTGAGACCACGCAACAACATTCTAATGGATGATATTATAGAGTGTACAATCACAGGCTCCATAACATTCAACTGCAACTGTCCGGCCTCGGCGGCAAAGGTTACGGTGAGGTCGTTGCCGATTACACGGAAACATATTTGGTTCACCACCTCGGGAATCACAGGATTAACCTTGCCTGGCATAATGCTTGAGCCGGGCTGCATAGGCGGCAAATTAATCTCATTGAGACCGCAACGAGGACCGCTTGAAAGCAGACGCAAGTCGTTACATATCTTTGAAAGTTTCACCGCCAAACGCTTGAGCGCCGATGAGTACATCACGGTGGAGCCTGCATCGGGAGTAGCCTCAATGAGGTTGCTTGCAAGCACAAAAGGCTTGCCGGAGATAACACGCAGAGCATCTACGCAAGCCTGGGCATAGCCGGGCTCTGTGTTCAAGCCTGTACCAATGGCAGTTGCACCCATATTCACCTCAAGGAACAAGTTAGCCATCTCATTGAGACGCCCCACCTCCTCGTCAAGTGTAGCGGCAAAAGCCTCAAACTCCTGCCCCAGAGTCATAGGCACTGCATCCTGCAACTGAGTGCGGCCCATCTTAAGCACACCGGCAAACTCCTTTCCTTTTGCGCGGAAAGAGGCAATGAGGCACTTCAGCTCACGCACCAAGTCCTCGTTGTGCAGAATAAAGCAGAGTTTGAACGATGTGGGATAGGCATCGTTTGTAGATTGTGATAAGTTCACGTGGTCATTGGGGTGGCAATACTGATACTCACCCTTGTTGTGTCCAAGGATTTCGAGCGCGCGATTGGCCACCACCTCATTAATATTCATATTGGTAGATGTTCCCGCACCACCTTGCATAAGGTCCACCGGGAACTGGTCTGCCAAAGCACCCTGCATAATCTCCTCACAAGCCTTTTTAATAGCCACACCAATCTCCTCTTCCAGAGTTCCCAAAGACACATTGGCGTGAGCTGCAGCCCACTTGACCATTGCAAGCGCTTTCACATAATAGGGGTGGTCGCTGATGGTGATGCCGGAAATATCCTTAAAGTTCACCATTGCTCTCAAAGTCTGCACTCCATAATAAGCATCGGCGGGAACCTGAATCTCGCCCAACGAATCGTGTTCAAGACGTGTTTTCATCTTATTTCAGTTTTAAAATACACCTTTATAACATTTTTGGCAGCCGTTTGTTTCATTGCTACCGATTGCGAAGATATAAATTTAAAACCGTAACAAAGAATTAATGGAAACTTTTTTATGCTATAAGACAAAAAGCACAAGAAAGGAGAAGTGCAGCAACTATGCCTGCCCGGATTTTTTGACCTGAACAGTAAAAAACGGCATCGACTCTCATTTCCTGAATCTCTTGGTAACATTGGCATAGCCACAGCGACGGCACAGAGGCTCCACAGCCCTATGACGACTGAAGCCGTCATATATGGCACGTGCACGCGGCGATGCAAGTATCTCCTCAAGCGGCTGCTCAAAGAGATTACCCAAAGGCATATCACCGTTATGGTCGAGACAACAGGGCACCACAGTGCCGTCTACAAGCACACCCACCTGATTGCGCAAGGCATAGCAGAAGGACTCCTCGGCAGCACACTCCCGGGCATCACTATCGGGCCACGAGAACATCCTGTCAAACTCCAGATAGATATTCTTGGCCAGCTGACAACCATAATAGCGTTCACTCCAGGGACGCGGCAACAAACTCTCTATTATATTGAGAATTTCACCATTGCTCTTCTCATAGCCACCCTGATTCCACAAACGCAGCACAACCACCGTGCCGCGCTCGGCAGCCGCCTTGGCAAACTCAACAGCATCCCTCACATACTGCGCAAGGTTTTCCCTTGCATTCCCCTCGTGCGAATGTAGCGACACCTGCACCTTGTGGGGAGCAGCCTCAATGACAGCAGCACCGCGTGTGAGCAGTGTGCCATTTGTGGTTAAGACAGGAACAAAACCCTTCTCTTTTGCCATTGCAATGAACTGTGGCAAATGAGGATGCAGAAAAGGCTCTCCCATAAGATGAAAATAGAGAAATTTCACCTGCCCGCGCAAACGCTCTGTAAGGCAGTCAAACTCCTGCACCGAGAGAGTGCGCTTCTCTCTATCGGTCTTGGGGCAGAAGAGACAGTTCAAATTGCAGATATTCGTTATCTCAAGATAGCAGCGGGTTATCATATATTTATTGGTGTAATTTCCACATTGGGAAGATAAATAAAAAAAGGAGAACAATGCTGTCCTCCTTGATTAGTAGCGGGGGAAGGGATCGAACCTCCGGCCTTTGGGTTATGAGCCCAACGAGCTACCACTGCTCCACCCCGCGGTGCGGTTTTCAAAACTGATGCAAAGGTAATGTTTTTTTTCGTAACCGCAAACTTTTCCTCGAAAAAAATACATCGCACACACAAATTCCACATTTCCGCACGAAAAAACATCCGTTTTACGCGCGCACGCGAATAATTCCTATCATATTTTTGCACAAAAAGAGCATTTTGTGTAATTTTGCACAAATTTCTATAGAAAAATGGCCTCTATCGACACAAGGGAACACGTTATCAAGGTTGCGAGAAAACTTTTCGCAAGCGAAGGAATAAGCAACATCACAATGAACGACATTGCATTGGCAGCCAACAAAAGCCGCCGCACCGTCTACACCTATTTCCAAAGCAAGGAAGAGCTTTTGGAAGCAAGCATCGAGATGGAGGTAAAAAAAATATCGGCAGCAGTAACCAAGGTGGCAATGTCCAACCTGCCGCCCGACAAAAAAATCATAAAGCTCATCTTCGTGCGTCTGCAAACAACCCGAAGCATTGTGCGACGCAACGGCTGCCTTCACAGCGACTATTTCCTCATCATCGAGCACATACGCAAGAGTTTCGACACCAAGGAGATAGCCCTGTTCCGCCACATAATTTCCGAAGGCAACCAAAAGGGTGTCTTCAACATCGACAGCCCCGACCTCGCAGCCCGTTTCCTGCATTTCTGCCTCAAGGGCATTGAGATGCCATTCATCAATGGCATAATAAACAAGAACAACGACGACAAGTTTGTGCACCACTTCACCGAGAAGGTGGTGCTCAACGCGCTCGGATACAAAGAGACCCCTAACACCGCACAATAATGAATGTACTCTACGAAGACAACCACATAATTGTCATCAACAAGGCAGCCGGCGAGATTGTACAGGGCGACAAAACCGGCGACACCCCTTTGTGCGACACAATGAAGCAATACCTCAAGGAGAAATATGCCAAGCCCGGCAACGTATTCATTGGACTGCCCCACCGTCTCGACCGCCCCGTCAGCGGCATTGTGGTGTTTGCAAAAACAAGC
>JAEIGA010018842.1_pt1 | contig 10520 bp, 26 predicted proteins | sample 9270691 | NCBI WGS metagenome assembly JAEIGA01 (sample SAMN17057246, study PRJNA624740) | gut metagenome | biome: biome; isolation source: fecal sample | host: Bos grunniens | place: China: Xizang | collected 2019
TAGGAACTGCCAATCGCGCGTCGCAATCATACGGCGCACAGTCCCATCCTTCTTCAGGAACTCAACATCCCACAGCGGGTGATGCTTCATTGCAAACTCAACATCCCACAGCGGGTGATGCTTCATTGCAAACTTAACATCCGCCACGCTCATACCTGCCAACTGAACGCGCTCTTCGGTCATCTGACTAATCGTATCATTCATATGCTTATATTATACTGTTGTTCTGAGTTAATCTATAGTAAGGAAGTTTCTCTCGCATGCACGCGCGCAACGGGTACACGTGATGTGTATGTGACGGGCGCGCGTGGGACGGGTGCATTGCCTAGGTCATGGAGCATATTCATTGGCTCCGCCTCGGCAAGCCTCGCCTCCGCTGCCCACAAGGGGCTTCGTTATGACATTTATTCGTTCCGTGTTCATAGCTCCGTTCCTCCGTTCCTCCGTTCCATTATAGAAAGCCTGGTCCGTTCCTTCGCTCCTTATATACGAATAGAGTTAGTTCTTTATTAAAAAAGATTTGATTCCATTCTCCTAACGTTACTTGTTCCACGTTACCTTGCCAAGCGGGTTCGTCTTCATGTGTCTCTGAATCGATGCAACGGTGTACGGTAACGGTGCTTCTATCCTCTTCCATGAATATATCATATATGCGCCAGTCTTTAGGATTAACGAGTATTACTTCTCCTCGGCTGCACATCTTCTCTAATGAATAAACTTCGTCGTCTGTCATATGTTTTTATTCATCCATCAATGTGTTTAATTCGTCAAGGTATTTCAGTGCTTTATCCATGTTCATCACATAAATAGAGTTCCTCGCTCCAAGGATTAGCTCCTTTGCTTTTTTCTCTTTCGACTTAAGTCTGGCGGCGAGCTTGTACTCTTTACCGTTCGTCTTAACAATCTCCATCGTTGTCGGAGTGAGTCTTATCGCTTCTATATCACTAACCTCGACAAAATACCACTCACGCTCGTTGCTATTTGACGGTATATTCCAAACAACACGATTAGTATTGCTATTAAGATTGCACCATTCAGTGGAAGTTCCGTCTACATAAATCGTATAATCCTTATGATTAAAGGTATTAAAGTATTCTCTGATATGATTGAGGAGCTTGCTCATATGCTTATATTATACTATTGTTCTGTTTGCTTCCAGGTCGGCACTTATTTTCATTGCCATCGCTATTGCTTCGTCTTTAGTGAAATAGTATTCATCGACGGAATCTTCTTCTTTATATCCTATTTCCATGACGATAGCATATTTTCCGCCCGGCTTTTTGAACCATATTGTGCACTCGCCTTCTTCGCACTCTATAAAGAATCGTTTATCGTTCATATTATTCCCCCTCTAAAATACCTTCCTCCAGGATTTCCGCCTCAACGGTATGTGTATTCATTCCGTCTGTATTCCACTCGAGGAGATATCCGCCTTTATAGTTCGCCTTCACTGTTACTTCGCACTCCGGGATAACAATTCCTCGCTTGTTCTGAAGCAACTTTAAGAATATATGAGTGAGGTCACCGACACGAGAAGCCTTATAGATATGTCCCTTATCAACGAATGTCACCTCTGTAATATGTCCCGTTTCCAGATTAACGGTATACATGTTCTTAAAGCGGATAAACTTTGTACTCTTCATGCTCATATTATATTATTGTTCTGTCGTAGTATAGGGTCTGATTTGCGGTCCGTCTTCCGTCATAATCATTTCGGCTTCACCATCCAGGTCCATAGAGGGTCCGTCTTCAGTGAGGCTAATGCCGAACACGTTGAGCATTGCTCGCACCTCCTTGAACTCTTTGCTCTTGATTAGTTCGTTCCACATATTATAGCAAGGCGCAAAGGTCGTCTCGATACTGTTCCATGAATCCGCGCGGTGCTTTTCGTATACGGCCATGCTGCTGCACGTCAAGCTTCTCTACTTCATCATCTTCGTTGATAAAATACATTTCCACGTTCTCTACGTTAAGCTCATTATTCTTAAGACGGATAAGGAACTGGTCAATAACAATATCGCTCTGTGTGATAATAGCGCAGGGCTCGTCCTTATCAATGATATGATTAGCAACCTTCGCTACGTGCTTATCCCACTTGTATGCCTCGGGGCAATTATACAAGGTGCGATTTTCGAGGGCATTGACTCTCTCAAAGGAAGCGTAAGGTCCGGAGATAACAATAAACTTTGCGGTGCTCATATGCTTATATTATATTGTTGTTCTGTTTAGTTGATAGCAGGCTTAATCAGGCCGAGAATCTTAAAGGTGGGAATATTGCGCAGACCCTGAGAAAGGAACTCATATTCTCCCGTCTGAGTGTTATAAAGCACGTCGCTCATTTCCTCGTACTTATAATCAATCTCGTATAGGTGGCGATACCTTACGGCAGAAAAAACAGTACAAAGCTCACCATTCTCTTTCTCGTAGTCGTCTACCTTCTCGTACAAATCTCCATCAATATCCACATACCAGGCCTTAGCGAAGATGGGAGCAAACTGAGCAGCGGAGAGGAGAATACCTTCACTGATAACTTTTTCTACGATGTTCATATGCTTATATTATGCTGTTGTTCTGTCATAGTCCCTGAGCATCCACATAATATGCTTTTCGTCGTCGGTTCGTTCTTTCTTTTTACGAAGCATATCATAAATGCAGGTAAGGTACTCGTCTATATATTCTCTATGGCTCGCTTTATATTCAAGGAAAGGCTCATCATATCTTTCACCCGGACCATAGAAAACACGGGAAATGCAACCAATAAAGGTAAGACGTATAATCTCGCCGGAATCATGTGTAACTGTAATATATTCCACCTCGTTAATAGGAGGACCGAAGCGCCGCTTATTATACCTAGTGATAGAGGGTTCGCTCTTCGTCAATTCCCGCAGCTTTTTATGAAATGTTTTCCAGTGCATATTTTTAGATTCGTTTTCCGAGGCCAGGAACTTCGTTATACACCGTAATATCGCCGACACTAACAACGCGGTAACCATACGTCTTTGACATACCATTCACCACCTCGTCACGGAAAAGTTCCTCATTAGGATTAGCGCAAGATTTAATCTCAAATATCCCGTTACCCGGGAGGTTCACTCCTTCAGGACGAATCCACTTAATATCTTCGACTACTATTGTGTAGGTTTTCATGCTTTTATTATATCTATGTTCTGTTCAGGTTAAGGTATGGAAGCTTTAACCCGCTTCCCATACCAAAACGTCGTCCTCGTTCATTGTCGAGGCAATACCACTCAGACCCTTAACGATGCGGAACATACGATATGAATCCTCGAACTCGTCATAATAAAGATGCGGGGTCTTGTCCATCTCTTTATCCATTGTGCGAAGGATAGCATAAGAATCAGCGCAAAGTTTATCAGCCTTCGCTTCCTCGTTATACTTTACGTTGTCACGATAATCCTCCCAGGCCTTATCATATACCTCGTAATGTTGAATGAACTCAGTCATGAGAGCAGCGAGAATACGAGCAACCTGGTGAGGAGTAAACTCATACACATAATCGCCAACCTTCGTTCCGAAGTGTCTCACTGTATCAGCGAACTCTCTTGCACCACACTGCCAGATATACTTCTTTCCGTCGAGGTGATCAGGCAGGTCACGATTTTCGTCCTTGCTTCTAACCTCACTAGCAAATCGCTTCAAATATAATGTGTGTTGAAATCCCATATCTGTTTCAATTATACTATTGTTCTGTTACTTATGGCAGGCACCGAGCAGAAGATTCAAGTCCAACTTCTCGCAGGTCTTTTCGTCATAGGTTGAAAAGCAAACGCAATGGCCCTCGACGTGATACTCCTCCTTCAGACGCTTATCAATGGCCTCGCTCAAAGCCACGTCATAATTATCCTCATCGCTTTCGTCTACCCATTCCGGGGCAATAACCATTTCGTCGATAGAATGAGGGAGACTCTCATCATTGCTCTCCCACTCAATTGCATGACACTTTAGCCAGATATTCTTCATGATTATATTTTAAGCAAGTTCTGTCTCAATATCCTGCGGGCTCATATCCTTCAAGATACACACTCCAAGCTCGCCCCAATAGCCTGCTTCGAAGGTAGCATAATACACATCGTCGTCAAACTCCACGTCGTGAATAGTATCCACGTCAATACGATAACCATAGTTGGGGCTTTCAATAATATACTTCCCGCCTGTCTTATGAATATCGCATACACTTCCGTTGAGTTCAATCTTCCAAAATACCTCACCGTTGCAGCGGTCAATCACGTTCTTAAGAATTGTCTTGAGCTTGTCGTCGTTGTTCATATACTTATATTATAGTTATGTTCTGTCTTAGGTTAAGCCCCGGAGGTCCGGGGCATTTTTAATTTTACTTCGTCTTCTTAGCAGCTGCCTTCTTTGCAGGCTTTTTAGCCTCTACAACTGGCTCAACAGGACGAGTCCAAAGGGTATTGAGAATAGTCTTGTACTTAACGGGAATGTCATTGATGGCAGTTCCCTCTGGCAAAACCTCGTTGGATTCGCCATAATTCTCTAGCTCCCACCCCTCGCTTGCCATTGCATTCAACATTTTTGTCTTTTCAATGGCAATGGCATCAAGCTCGTTGTTATTATAAACGATAAAATACTTTGCAATATATTCTCTCTTCATAAGTTATCTTTTTTATACCTTAGTTCTGATTTATAAGCAGCAAAATAAGATAGCTAAGCCGAGAAGGAACAAACAACCGAGATTATTATCCGTCTTGCGATAATTCTCTTCAATTTGTCGTTTCAGTTCAAAATACTCTTTGCTGTCCATAATCAATCAACAGAGGCAACGGTAAGAATCTTGAACGAAGGAATCTCACCATGCGCATCCTCAAAGTAAAACTCCTTATAGCGAGAATTATAGGAAACACGTCCTTCCTCAACCTCACGAGGAATCGCATATGCAAGCTCGTAGTTGGAATCATTAGCATCGACGAAGGCGGTGCAAAGGGTACCGTCCTCAGTCTCGTAATCATTATAGACGTCGCAAATGCAACCGTCAATAACTACGGCATAAGCGTTGTTGAAAATCTTAGAAAACTGCTCGTTAGTAAGGATAATGGAATCGGTCATAATGTTGTATTGTTTGCTTGTTACTTTTATATTATAGGCCTGTTCTGTTTTACTTCCAGTCGGTTCGCTTCACCCAGATATCGTAATCTTCCGTCAGTAGGATGGGATAGCCAGCTCGCTGAAGCATCTCCTTCGCCTGGTCCAACTGGTCAACGAGGTCCCGCTTATAAAACTCCTCAGTGAAGATATTGCAATCGTCGTCCTCGCCAAAGATAAGCTCAGCAGCGTCAAGATAATTCTCGTACTTACCCCAGGAGCGAAGCTTCCAAAGAGTCTCGCTCTCACAAAGCTGGTCCATAGGGATTCGCTCATAGCCGATAAGGTAAGCGAGCTCAAAGTCAGTGAAGTAATCAACGTCGTCAGCGAAGCGGTCTCGAAGGGTCTTAATCATAATCGTGTGTTGTTTGCTTGTTACTTTTATATTATAGCATTGTTCTGTTCTAACTTAAGCAACCCTATTTTTCCAGGCTGCGTCAAGTTCCTCAATGGTGGTAACGCGCTTAGCATCCTCGCCATAGCCACCAGCGACGTAAACATATCCAAACTCCTCGAGGTGCATTAGTGCCTGAATATAACGGCGAGAAAGGTCACGCTCATTCCATATATCATTATACTTTTGAAGTGCCTCGTCAGAGCTCAACTCGTCAATATCATAAGCATAGAGCGGGGCATTCTCGTAAATGATATACTCGAGTCCATTCTCGTCGGTTCTAATAAGGAAGCGCTGACGATATCTTCCGTTGATGCTAAGCGTCAAGTAGCAAGCACTTCGTTTTACAGGAACGAAGTAAGCATATGCCTTCGCTGCATACTTCGGGCCATGCTCCTTCCAAAGAAGTCTCGCCTTAGGATAATCACAATCCTCGGGATGCTCGTCATAAAGGTTGGCGTAAAACTTCCAAGCATTAGCATAAGCCTCACCAAGCTTAAGGCAGAAGGTAGGGGCAGAATAGACAGTATTGAGTTGGAACTTGTTGCTCTTCATGCTTATATTATAGTTGTGTTCTGTTTTAATTTTAGCCTTTAAGGTATTTGTCCATGGCTTGATAATCAGGATATACAATCTCGCCTTCTACAAGCGTGAATCGGTCAGCGAGGTTATCAAGGCCACGAATCCAGTCAATTTTTAGATTGATTCCCATCTCTCTGATAGCAGCCCGCACAATATGCGAGATATATGACATACCCTGGCCATCTATTCCGTCAGTAACAGCGCGAGCATCACTAAGATAGTGAAGTGTGAAGTCGCTAATATCGATTCGCTTATAGTTGCAAAAATCTCTACAAAGACGAAGGGCATTGATAAAGGCTCTCGCTTCTGCCATGGCCTGGTGTTCATTCACTCCACCTGGTCCCTTAGGCTCTAGGAAGCAACCGGCATAGAATGGTACCCCATCGACGGAGCACAAACCAAACTTATTATTCTTTGCCTTTGCATCGCCGATAATAGTGAGAGAATATCTAGTCTCACGAACTACACGCTCGCTAATAATGGCGAGTTGCTTCTGCATATTAAACCGGTGACAATCCGCCTTGAAGAGGAGCATACCTTCGGGACCGGCGGGATAGTTGCTCTCAACAAATCCCTCGACCATTTTGCGGCTATTAAGTACCTCGGCGAAAATAATTGCGCTCTCAGCAGTAAGTCTCATGTTGTTCATGACTATATTATAGTTGTGTTCTGTTCCGATTTAAGCATTCTTTAGGCTGCTAGCGTCGAGGCAAAAGCTATAACAAACCTCGTCCTCGTAAGTAAGGCCCATCATTTCACGAATGGTCCAACGACGTAACTTAGTGTCGAGAAGATTTTCATAATAACGGGCAGCAGCGGACTCGTCTGCAGCCTTAACATAAAAATGTGCATAATCAAGCGGCAGGCCAAGCTCAAGGCACTTGTTGATATAATTCTTAGTGAGCTTTCCCTTATAGAGAGGGCGAGAGCAAATGTCCCAGACAACAGAGTGGATGCAATAATGTTTCAGGCTGTTCATGCTTTTATTATAGTTATGTTCTGTTCAGGCGCTTAGTTAAGGAACCAAGCCTTAACGTCGCGCCAAGTACCCTCGACGAGGGGACCCTGGAAGTTATTATCCACGCCAAAGACCTGAGCTCGTCCATTGTCGCACTTATAACCGCTCTTAGGAACGACGCAATAAAGTACGTCTCTCGTCTCCTTATCACAAATGCGGAAGTCATCAAAAAGATTTCCTACGCAAGGACAATTATTCTTGAAAAAGACGTAGCACTTATCGTTATCAAACTTCTTAGACGAAGCAATCATCTTGAGCTTCTTAAGAAGGTCCTTACCCTTTCGCTCAAGAGACGAATCCCTGCAGAACCAATCATACCAAAGGTCCATCACGTTATAATTGTCGTAGTTAGCCAAAATAGTGGAAATTGTGTCGTTCTTCATATGCTTATATTATATTTGTGTTCTGTTTAATTTAGAAGCAAATTGTTTTGCCGTTTCGCGTGAAGTATAACCCCACCTCCTCGTCACTGGGTCCCATATATTGCATTGTATATCGCCAAACAACGCAATCTTTGTCCCGTCTTCATAAAGATAAACTTTCGTTCCGAAAAACGTTCGCTTAACTTCAACTGGTGCAACTGAAACATAATGATTCAGCTTAGCGAGAGCTTCAGGCTGACTTAATGGTGCTTTAATAGGTTCAAACATGCTTTTATTTGGCTCCAGGTTGGCTTATATGGCCTTTGCACATGCTTATAAGCTATTTGGCTTATTTGATTATACAAAGGCCATATAGGCTAGTTTAATTGATTCGATATAAAAAGTACTCGCCAATCTCGTGCTCCACGCTATCATAAGAATTGAGGAAATGTCCTCGCCCATCTGCATCAATAGCATCGTCAACGAAGTCGTCTAGGTCATAAATCATGGCCTTGTATGCCTCGTTATCATCGAAGCACCCCGTCCCGGCTAGGAACGCAAATACTTTTTCAGGTACGTCAGAATGAGCAGCGAGGAAATCAGGTCTGAAGTAGCAAAGAGAATCCTCAATTGCTCGGCGAGCAGCCTTGTCGGCCTCTTCCTCGCCCTCTGCTACTATATACTCCTCATCGTCGATAATGATAACGGGAAGCTCCTGGTAGGTCTCACGCTCCTTATCAACAGCGAGAGCATTCTTAATATCTTCGGCGGTTACTTCGTTAAAAGGCTTTTCAATGTCGTTCATATTCATGATTATATTATAGTTGTGTTCTGTTCTATTACTTAGTAGGCTTAGGTTCGAGGGTGCACTCACAGCGGCGAGGAGACAATGTGTGATAGTTCATAGTCCATCGCACAATAATTCCCTCGTTTGTACGGGAGATTTCCATGTCAGTTGCGTTATCTCCAGACTTAATAAAGAGACGGGTTATATAAGTCTTCATCTCGTCGTCGCCCCACTTAGGGTCAATGCAAGAATCCCACCGAATCCCATCATGGAATGACATATCGCCTCGTTCGCACTTGATATGATATGGAAGCTGTAACATGATTATATTATAGTCTTGTTCTGTTAGCCTACAAGCACCTCAATCTCATCAATTCCGTTGATGCAGAAGCCATACTCGCAAGAAAGCTGATCGACGAGCATCTCGCAAAGTTCATCAAAGCCAGTCATTCCTCCATCCTCGCGCCACTTTTCGTGCACATCTACTCCCTCATCGAGCTCAACCTCGTAGGAATCAATATCGACAGGAAGGTCAGCGGGAGCAATGACCTCGCCATCTTCGTCGGTAGTATCCCACTCGATTCCCTTAACCTTCACGTTCACATATTGCATCTCTGGAAAATGTACGCTGTTCATACTTATAATATATGCTTGTTCTGTCATTAAAACTCAGTGTTAACAATAACACTTCCGTCGTCCATAGGAATGCAAGTGGTATTTTCCGTCAGCCAATGCTTGCACTCAAACTCCACGTCGTCCTGAGATACTTCCTCGTCAGGATTCTCTTCCTTAATATCGCGCACGATAGCCTCCACCTCGCTGGGGTCATGGTCCATTACTGCAGCTAGAGCGGACTCATAGCGGTGGAAGCACCAGAAAAGAGACTGGTCAAAGTCGATATCCCCACCCCCATCGTCATAGTAGTCGATAACAGCGGAAACACCGTCATAGGAAAGGTTCTGAAGAATGTCAGAGCGAAGAATCTTCTCAGCGAGGTAAACGTCCAGTTCAAGTTTAATAGCCATAATTTTGTTTGTGTTGTTTGCTTGTTACTTTTATATTATAGTCATGTTCTGTTCAGTATTAAGCCAGCTCCAAAACATAGAGCGGAAGCTGGTCATTGACGGGATTAGCATCGCCAACAAGACGAACATATACCGGCTTGTTCCACGTCCCGTAAGTCTCAAATCCCATCACTTCAAAACGGTCCTCCTCACTATAACCCTCGACGAAGCCAGAAGTAATGGAGAAAGACTTAATCTTTACAATATCACCAATCTTAATGTCGTTGTTCATGACTATATTATATAAAAGTTCTGTTAAATTAAATGGCCAACTTTATTACGGAAAGCAAACCAAACCATTCGCACTCGTCTGTATCAAAGCGGAAGCAATCACCGAAGCGGTTGACATATACGCCTCGCTCTACAATATCGAGGTCAAACTCAATGGGCTCCTCGTAATCCACATTAGGAAGGAAGATAAACTGCTCATCGTCTTCCTGCACGCTCATATATGCGCCGGCATAATCAACAGCGGCTGCATTCTTAAAGAGCTTCATAAAATCCTCACCTGAAATCTTTTGTACGTCGTTCATGATTATATTATAGTTGTGTTCTGTGTTAGTCAAAGTCAAGTCCCTCGGGTTCCTCAAGCGGCTCAACCTTATAGATATAAATCGTCATTTGTCCGGCGTAAAGGTCAACCTCGCCATTCTTAAACTTTTCCATCGTTTCCTCGTCAACATGGCAGTTATCGTCTTCCCATATGGAAAGCCAATCAACGCCATACTCGTTAGAATCGAGATGAGTAATATAAAGATTGTGAGAATAAGCAAAATCATAAAGGACGCTAGTAGCAATCTCATGCTTTAGTTCGCTAACAGTATTAAACTCAATACGACGAACGGAACATTCAAAGGTTTGAGTGGTGGAAGGGTCCTCACCTTCGTTGAAGTTGTCCTTAGTAAGAGTGTAGTCGTAAAGATTAGCGTAGTATTTGAAGCTGTTCATGATTATATTATAGTTGTGTTCTGTTTTAGTTTAAGCACCAAGTATAGTTTTATTATCCCATAAACACTTTGCATATCCGCGCTGAATCTGACGAGCCCATGCATCAAGACGGTGCTTTACGTGATTATCATACTCGCCGAGGACGGGATTATCGAGGGTGAGCTTATTCCAAACGGCAAAAGCGAACTTCCACGTTATCTCCATCTTCTCGCTAGTCCAGCCATGGTCCTCGCCCTTAGTATAA
>JAEIGA010018843.1_pt1 | contig 10519 bp, 6 predicted proteins | sample 9270691 | NCBI WGS metagenome assembly JAEIGA01 (sample SAMN17057246, study PRJNA624740) | gut metagenome | biome: biome; isolation source: fecal sample | host: Bos grunniens | place: China: Xizang | collected 2019
AATCGAAGGCGCACTTGGCAAGTTGAAGACAGCACATCAAGCACAAGACATCGCTGGCATCGACGCAGCAATGGCAGAGATGAATGCTATCTGGCAAAAAGCATCAGAAGAGATGTACAAGAACGCCGGAGCACAAGGCGGTCCTCAAGACCCTAACGCCGGACAAAATCCAAACAACGGCAACGACGACGTTACTGACGTTGATTTTGAAGAAGTAAAATAAACACCGACTTAAGAAAGGTCAAACAATCAATAATAAACATTTAAGCGTGGAATCATTTTTGATTCCGCGCTTAATATTTATTTACAGTAATATATACATCGAATTTTAGTGCATTAATAAAACAAAAAAATTATACGAAAATGGTAATATACTATAGTAAATATTTTGGTGTTCCTCATTCCTTATTTGAAAGAAAGGAGGTCTTAGATGGTTTAATCGGCAGAGATGTCCGTCTACATATAGACCCACTACGTTTGAAAAATACACAGGTGCCAGAGTTTATAAACACTTATGACAATGTATTCTTGAAATATTTTGATAGATTTATACACTTTGTAGATGCAATGCCCAGCGAGGAAGAAGATGGTACATTTTTCCCTCTTATTGTGGAAAATATGCAATTCTCAGAAATTCCCAATGTTGGTTTAGGTTACTCCATTAATGGAAAGCCAGGTAAGGGTATGAATGGTAAAATTACAAAACAAATTGCGAGAACTACTGTAAAGGTGATTAAAGCAGGCATGAAAGATCCAGAACTTTTTCTATTTATGCATTTGTTTGAAAAGAATGTAGGAGCTGATAGAATAAGTGATATGACTGTGTATATTTTACGTCATCAAATTCTTTTGTATACACAAAGAATTGCTGCTGAGATGAAAATTGCAACACGTGAATATGAATTCGAAAATGTAATCTATACTGTACCATTTTATGAAAATGAGCCTATGCATTTTTTCCCAACTACGTTATTGGCAGATTTACCAATTGCTACATCGTGTAATGAGATTTCAGATGTATGTGACTATAATAAGGAATTGGTTAGGAGAGTTTGTAAGGTGGTTAATGGTGAGTGGAAACGGTTTTTTGAAGGGTCTGATAAGAAAAATGTTCTGAAGTATGCACTTTTGAATAATACAGAAGCATACAAGGAAGCTATATTATATTTTAGAAGTTTGAATACCGTTGCATACGACTTCTTCGAAGACAAAAAAAAGTTTTATTTTACAGCAAGACTTGATGAAATCATTGAAAACTGTCTTAAAAAACAAGAACTAGCAAAAAAACTGAGTCCAGAAGATGTGTTTGTGAATGCTAAAAATGCTTGTATGCTTTTTAAAGAATGTATTGAGAATCATCGTTCATACAAACTGATGTACTATGAGAAAGGTAATGTCGCAAAGTCTGAAACTTATGCACAGGAATTATTATTTGTAATATCAGAGGCTTATTTGAAAGCAAAGGGGGCAGATATAGATGTTAGTCCCGAAGCAGATACAGGTATTGGGAAGTTAGATTTTAAATTTTCTCAAGGTGCTAAATCTCGTGTTATAATAGAAACAAAACTTTCAAATAACCCAAATTTGCTACATGGATACGTTACTCAGTTGCCAGATTACATGAAATCTCAACACGGATCATATGGAATTTATGTGGTTGTAATAGTTGATGGTAATAATAATGATAAACAATTGGAAATGTTAAGAAAAATTGAAGTTGAAAGAAACAAAGATGATCTGTCACAATATGAAATAATATTTGTTGATGCAAGAGAAAGACCTACAGCAAGTAAAAAATAAGATAATTTTATCAATTATTTTTGTCTATTATACCAATTTCTCAAATAGGAAAAGTAACTAAAAATTATTCTGTATACTAGAAAGCTAAAATAATTAATAATATTAAAAGCAAACCTCGCGAATCTGAAAAGGTTTCGCGAGGTTTTTTAGTTGTTTTTTGTCATTTTTCAATCAAACCATCAATAATTGTTCTCACCTCATCACTATTTATTTGTTTACGGAAATGCACGGTATACCCATCTTCAGTCATAGCATTAAAGAACTCTTCTGCACAAGAGATTTTGGTTTCCTCATCTTTGCTGATTAGAGATTCTTTGTCGTAAGACTTAGTCTCAATTACGATGTTCAATTCCTTCGTTCCATCAGATTTCTTCACCACATACATAAAGTCGGGACTGTAGTTAGATGATGCTACAGTAGGAATACATATACTATGCGATGGAATTTTGCCATAAACGACCACCTCTTCAATGTCCTCTTTCATATTTTTTAGCTCCAAATCTGAATCATGAGCATATGCATCATAGAGATACTTGGCTTGTGGAGTGCCAGGAACTAATTTGTTACCTATGTATGTTTGTACAACTTCTTCTTTTACACTTCCATCAGCATTGGTCAGTTTAGTCTCCTTAACTTTATAGTTCGCCTGCTTGTAGCGCACAAGTCCAACCAGTTCCTCACACTTCCAATCGTCTACGGCCCCAACCAATCGTGCCATAGAACTTTCGTTGAACATCTCGTTTGTTATTTTACAACCTTCACCTGCAACTTTACAGATTGCTTTATGTAGAATATTTATGGGGATGTTCGTTTGTCTGGATGTTTTAATCAGAAACTCATTATAAGCATAATGGCGGCTATGCAATGTAAGGGTTTTATGAGTGCCCTCCATAATATACGCCTCACTTCCAATGAAACTCAACTCTTCACGATTGGAATCAACCGTTTGCAAAGCGAAAACATGCTTTGACTTTATTATCTCAGGCAAAGCCTCCTCAATCCTCGTTTCTATTTCCTTGTCGAAGTACATAACATACTTTCGATTCAGTTGAGCCCACAAGTCTCTCAGTTCCTCAAACTTTGCCTTGCGAATCCGTACCGTATCTTTACGTCCACTATTACGGTTGATGATGCGGTTAGTATTTACTCCACCACTTAAATCAATAAATTCGGGATACTCTTTTAATAGTTCGTCAAACTTCTCAGCGACTATCTCATATTTGACATTAACAAATCCTTTCAGCAACAGCTCAACGAGGAAAGCAGTCTCTTCCATTCCACGCTTCTTTGCAACAGCAATAACATCATCGCTTGTGATTTCAAGAGGTTTCTTCTGCTCGTTCTCCAATTCTCCATTTATCTCAGCTACAAGCTTATTTGCAAAGTCTTTTTCCGTAAAGTCTACGATATAGTTGAGCATGAATGCGCTGTCACTGATTCTATTACCTCCGCAGTCAACAGGCAAGCGTAGACCACGGCCAACCTCTTGTAGTTTGCTGATTTCCGAGCCACTGGAACGAAGTTTGCAGATTGTAAACACATTAGGATTATCCCAACCCTCTTTCAACGTCCATTTGGAGAATAAGAAACGTAAAACATTCGGCTTTCCATCCCTATCTTTGAAACTCAACAATTCCTTCTTGCCGTGCAAGATTGTCTTCACTTCATTGGCAATGTTCTCATCGCTGTCATTGTTGTCTTGGGCAAAGTAGCCAGCACATGTGGAATCAAGATTTTCTAAAGTTGCCTCCAAATACTTCTTATAAGCTTCAGAGCTATGTTTTTGAAGTTCCTTTTCAATTCTGGCTTTCAAGAGTTCGAGAAATTTCATTCGGAGCCAACCATCATTCTCCCCATTTTGGCCACGAAAACTTTCAATATTATCAATAAAGAAAAGAGCCAATGTCTTAATAGGAAGACCTTCACGCTCGAAATTCTGACGTTCCGTTTCAAAGTGACGCATCAACGCCAAATCCATCATACCCTCTTGGTATGATGCACTATATTGGTCAGGGAAGAATTGGTCGCTGACAAACTTCTCTTGTCCATTGCTTAGCAATATACTATTGCGAGTGATACCTTCTATTACTACACCATCAAGGTCTGCATCAATCTCTCCAAGGCTATCTCCTACATACAAGGTATGGGTAACATCATGGTTCCCCTCGCTTGTATATTTCATATTTACCGAAATTCCATTTATGGTACTTACCACCTTAATTTTCTTTTCAGCACGCTTTCCGCCAGGTAGTTCAAGATGCTCTTTTGCCACACCTTTAATCAAACCATTATTGAACGAAGCCGCAGCATCCAATTCATATATGAGCTCTTGATAATCTTTGGTTACTATCTTGCTCTTTCCTCTTCCAAGAGTCAATTCAGGGTAAGTAGCACCATATCGAAGTACAAGTTGAGGACCAAGATTCTCTATCAGTGCAGTGTATGATTTTCCACCACGTTCCATGCGATGCGGTTCATCAATGATAAGTATAGGGCGTGTGTCTCTGATAGCATCTACTGGACGGTGAAACTCACCAAGCATCTGATCATAGTCTTCGCGAGTCAACAACTTACCATTTGTCAACAATTGTGTATTGAGCAGCAACACATATATCTTATTCCTCTCGTGATGACTACCATAGAAGAAATGTCCCACAACGGAAGGAATGTTCAAACGCCCTTTCTTCTTTTGTTTTTGAGGTTCAAGTAAGCAGAGTTCTATCTGCGCATTGTAACCACAAACATTGGTGAAGTGGCGCATCACTTCTGCATCATCAAGAAACGCTGCTGTTCCCGCTTTAATAGGCAAAGTAGGCACCGCAACAATAAACTTATTGAATCCACTGCGCTTATGCAGTTCAAACATAGTACGTGTATACACATAGGTCTTACCCGTACCCGTCTCCATTTTTATGTCAAGAATACGATGCGTCGGTAATTCTTTTATCTTATCGGGAAGGTTTCGTTCATTGACACGCTTCTTTACCGCCTTATCAAGTACGCCCACCTCTCGGCGAACTTGCTCCAATGCAGTAGCATCCAACTTGGGCAATAGCATCGGATTTCTATGGCTCTCTTTGGGCAGTTCCTTTATCGAGGCCTCCACCACAGTAGCTACTCCATTGACTGGTGCCAATTGATGAGTAAGTGAACTTTCAAGTTTTAATTCCATAGTTCAGAACCTATAAAATGTTACACTTCATCCCAAATGGCTGTATAAAACCAATCATATAATAGGAAAGTATTCCAATACTCATCTTTTTCAAATTGAGTGAATATTTTTTTCGCAATGTGAGGTGGCAAGTTTTTTAGAACTTCATGTAAAAGGTTTTTCCTCGCTTTCACATCATTCGCACAATTTAATATTTCAGCTTTGGGATAGTCTTTCAAAAGATACCAAAGTCGTCTAATTGAAGTCAATGAATCACCTCCAAGTTTTGCATTACTAATTACATCGCCAACTTTATCTGTATAGTCAGTGTTTGGTTGTGCAAAGACACCTCCATTTTTATGATATATAACTAAATCCGAGACATTAGGAAAGAAATATATTGGATAAGCTTTAGAATTTCCTCTAACATTATTACAACAACATCCTCTATCAGATTTCATCACCTCGTCATTTTTCAACTTAGGAAAAGTACCATAGCACGATGCTACTAAATTATTATATGAGACCGAATGGGGATATGGGGGACAAACTTGATTGTCTGCATGTACATACTCCGAAGTTAAAATTACATTATCCTTATCCAAACCAGGAGCCGTCCTATAATAATCAACGTCTATATTTCGTGTTGATTGAGGAATTATATGTTCAACATCCACATCTTCAGCACTATCTATTCTTCTCATACAATAGCAACAATAATTAGACTGATTGCGGAGTAACACATCTATCATTTGCCTTTTATAAGAAATTCCATCTGTGGGTTTCGAACTAAATGAACCACTATAATCAACATTACAATATGAAACATCTTGTGTTAGGGGATCTATTACAAGGCATTCCTCATTTAGGTACACTTCTGTAACATGTGTACCTTCTATCTGATTAAGACTCTTATCGATATATTGCATCACTCCAAATCCTTTTGTGCTCGAATAATAAGTTCTTCTAGACGTTCCTCATTTTTAGGATATTTTATCATAATATCATTCTTGATTCTCTCAGCCTCATTACTTAACCCCTTATTTCTCAAGAAAGCGCATGTCGATATTAAATATTTAAATTCAGAATCAGAAGATTCCACCCCCATAATATCTTCTAATCCCGTATTATAATCTAATCCATATACGTCTGGCCAAAGTATTGGTTGGGGAGCATTTGTTTCTGCATTCATCTGCAATATACGATTTGGTTTTCCTTCTGTTTCCAATCCTGTCAACACTAAGGGAGAATGGGTTGACACTATAAATTGCAAATTAGGGAAAGTATCCATGAAGCGTTTAAGCACAACTTTCTCTAATTCTGGATGCAAATGCAAATCTATTTCATCAATAAAGACTACCCCTCCAATATCCTTTCTTTCTCCATTTGTTAAGAAAAAAGAACGATAAGCAAGATCTAAAACGATAGAGTACATACGTTTATATCCAGCAGGTAACTTTCGGAATGAACGATCCTTAGCGTTCTTGTCAAGAATATGCAGATACGCATCATAGGGACTAATCTCTATACTTTCGATATCACAATAGGTGTCATCCTTAGAAAAACGTTTTAACACTTCTACGATGTAATTGACTTCTTTTTCAGCAGTTTCTAAATCTTCCAAAGCGGCCTTACGTACAGTTTCGTTCTCTGTCGTTGTAATTCGTCGCTTTGAATTTTCTATTGTTCTAATTTTTGTTTCCAAACGAGATACCCACGTATTTGTGCAACCCATTTCTGTATTCCAATCAGTATATCCAAAACTTTCATCAAAAGAATTTACAAGGAATCTTTCCTTGGAATCTTCCTTCTTAGTCTTTGTAGAATTAGTGTAATGCGGATAGCCATCTGAATAATAAGCCAATAATGGGAGTTTACCTGTCGCTTGATTCCAATTGTAAAGTATATTAAACGCCTCTTTGTATTCGGACTTACGTAATCGGCTATCAATATAATATGCACTCATCGCCCATTCTATGGGAGTCTGTTCGTCAAGATTTGCTTCGGCCTTTATTTCTATGGTATAATCAGATCGTTTTACCCCATCGTAATGTGCTTCACCAGTTTTGCTAAACCCTTCAACACTGACATACGGATTACCTCCTCTTAATGTTTTTTCCTCAACAACTTTCCTTTTTTTTGTCTTCGGGTCTTTCTCCTTTATTTTCTCAGAGTGCATCATAAAACTCAAAGCCTTATGAAGAGCATGAATCAAAGTAGTCTTACCCGAACCATTCTTTCCGAATAGTACAGTAACTCGGGGGGCAAATTCTATTTCATAATTGCCGAAGCAACGGAAATTTCGTATATTCAATTTCTTAAGATACATAATCTTTAGTATTTACAGGTTAATACCTAATATCAATATTCACGGTTAGCGATTTGTTTCCATCCTTCAATGCACGAAGGTTTTTTTGCAATTCTTCTTTGTGAGTGAATCCGAAACTGTAGCCAAAGATGACGATGTTTTGCGGAGAGAACTCCTCACCATTATATTTGTCCATCAAAGCTACAATACTTCCTGCCGAGAAGTTGTCGTCTGGGTTTATCATATATAAATGATTACCCTTATAATAAGCTTTATAACCATCAAGGTTTACTTCTTCGGCATCTTCTGTCAATCCATATCCATCGGCCACAAGCCAAGTGCGCAATATGGTATCTGCTCCAAAATCATCTGCTGTAATGGTTGCAAACAGTTCTTTTGTTGGGTCAAACTTATCCATTTTGAGCAGTACATCTTCTTTAGCTTCTTCTAATACGTAATGCTTGAAACCTAAATCGCCAGCAAACAATGGATTTTCCTTTTTGATCTTCTTTGCTGCACGTTTGATACGCTCAATGCCAATTTCATCAATCATTTTGTAACCAGCTTTGTAGGCTTCGGAATCTTCTTTACATGTTTCTTGAAGTTGTACTAATATATAATTCATATTATTGCCTGCAACGTTCATTTCCATAATAGCGTGTGCAGTTGTTGATGCTCCTCCAAAAAAATCTATGGCTATCCCATCTTTTATTGCCATTTGAAGCAAATACTTAACTAATTCTACTGGCTTTGGAGTCTCAAAAACAGCAACTCCTTCAAACAACTCCTTCAAGTCATTTTTAGCTTTTTCGTTAGTACCACCATCTTTAGCAGAAATTATAGTCTCAGGTGTGAGCCCTCTTTCTTTTGCATTCAGATATGTTTTAACACGAGGAACACCATTACCATCTTGTCCAAACCAAATACGGTTATCTTCAATGGCTGCTTTCATGTCTTTTTCGTTATATATCCAACAACGACCACTAGGCAACTCATGTCTTTTACCATTTGGAGCTATGACTGTATAGAACTGTGATTCTACACCATGCCCTGCCTGAGCATGGGCGGGGTCTGATTTCCAAGGTCCTCTTGGGTCATTATCTGGATTAGTATAACTCGCTAAAGCCTTTCCTGTCATTGGTAGCTGTCTAAGACGCTTTTGTTCTGCATCAAGAAAGAATTTTGAATAACATAATATATAATCGTGACGAACTGATGTCTCAGATCTATTTTCTCTATTCAATCGCTTCTCCCAAATAAATTGAGCTATAAACGTTTCCTCTCCAAATATGTCATCGCACAAATTTTTTAGGTTTGCTTGTTCATTATCATCTATTGAGATAAATATTACTCCATCTTTTGCAAGTAAGTCGCGAGCAAAAGACAAACGTGGTAGCATGAAGGTAAGCCATGCAGCATGGCTTGCAGAACCTCGCTTGGTCATTGAGAGAATGCGACTGGCACGTTCAGGACTTACATCCAATCGTTTGGCCAACTCCTCTGCTGAAAAAGAGAATTTGTCGTTATAGACAAAACCATCCGACCCTGTATTGTAGGGAGGATCTATGTATATGACTTTTACTTGGCCTGCATATGATTTCACTAAATGCTGCAACGCATCAAGATTATCGCCACTGATATAGACATTCTTGCTATTAGCATTCTCAGGCTTTGCATTGTGCTCGGCGTCAGGTCGGATAAGAGTTGTCGTATCCATGTTTGTCAACATACGAGCATAGTTCTTTCCCAAGAAGTTGAATCCCATAGTTTCATCCACAACCTTTGTTCCCTCAGGTAGCGCAGCGCGAAACTTTTCAATATCAAATTCACCTTCTGTCGTAAAGCACTGAGGAAAATAGGCTTTCAATACATCCATTTCCTTAGCGCCTGCACATGCTCTTTCATTTTTCAGTGTAATATCTTTTATCATAACAATTGCTCATAATGGTAATTTATTTACCAAAGTAAGTATAGTGCAAATATAGCTAATTTTGCTAAATAAAGTGTCTTTGTTCTATTATTTTTATTAAGCTTTATCGATGTATATCATAAGGTTAATGTAGAATGATTTTATATAACTTTTTTAACGAATTGGAAATGTATATTTCATAGTTATATACTCAGTTTTTTTGACTTAAGAAAAGGTCAAACAACAATCATAATATTAACCTCGCGGAATCTGAAAAGGTTTCGCGAGGTTTTTTGTTTAAAATATGTAGAAATAGCATTTCATTTTCTCTTTTTATTTTTATAACTTTGTGAAGTTTAAAATTTTAAGATTATGGGAATATTGATGATACTTATCTTGGGCTTGGTTGCATTGGTGCTTAATCTTATTATTGCCACTAATATCCAGAACAAGAAAGTTAAGGTTATGAGAGATGCTGCCGCTTCTCAAAGTTATTTTAATGCAACGAAAGTATTGGAGGATAAGATAGCGTTGTATCACTTTGCGATAGACGACTCCAAGCAAGAAGTCTATTGTTATTCAAAGGGAAACGAAATAAGATTTAAGTATAAAGATATTGTTGATTTTGAAATACAGGTCGATGGCATTACTACAATGTCTAATCAACCAACTAGTAAGAGCTCATCGGAAGGTATAAATGTAGTCATTAATACCATATCCATGAGTATGGCTCAAGAGGTATCTTCAATAAAAGTTCGCATTATTCTCCGCAATCGCAATATCGATATGTATGATATCGAATGTCTGGCATTAAGAGTTAAAACTAATGATTCGAGATATAAGGAGACTTATATGAAGGCTCAGAGTATTTTTGATACATTAAAATTCGTCGTGGGGAATATCAAACCTGATGTATCGCAGAATTTTATGTTCGACATAGAAGAACTTAAAGAACTGGCTGCATTGAAAACTCAGGGCTTGATTACTGAAGAGGAGTTTGCTGCAATGAAAGCTAAGATTATAAGCAGGTGACCCCATACTCTTCCTCATTCTCCGCAACCATCTGATAGTCTTCTTCTGGAATCTCATATGGCTTTAGCCTCTGGTCTTGAAGGTATATGTAGTTGAGCGTGTTGACCAACGACTCTAAAGTCTTTTGGCGTACTTTAGGTTTCAGCTGACATTCCCAAATATTGATGAAATGCCATCCCATTGAGGCGAGTTTCGTCTGTGTCTCGACGTCTCTTGTCCTGTTGCGGTCAATCTTCGTTTTCCAATATTCGATATTGCTTTTCGGTATGACGTAATATTTGCATCCTTCGTGACCGTGCCAGAAACATCCGTTCACGAA
>JAEIGA010018844.1_pt1 | contig 10519 bp, 6 predicted proteins | sample 9270691 | NCBI WGS metagenome assembly JAEIGA01 (sample SAMN17057246, study PRJNA624740) | gut metagenome | biome: biome; isolation source: fecal sample | host: Bos grunniens | place: China: Xizang | collected 2019
CAAATAGCAGTAGCAATAAATAAAGGTTGGACAATAGCATAGGAGGTGGTAATATGACTTTAGAAACAGTAGGAATTTTTAGAATATTAACACCGAAGTTGGGGCATATATTGCATGATAAAAAAAATGATATATATTCAAAAAAAGTATATTTAGGGAAATATGCAACAATAGATGATTATGAGGAAGTTTTAAGAGATGATATAGATATAGAATTATATCAAGCATTTGAAAAAGTACAACAACAAGTAACTAATCTTGAACAAGATACAGATTTACTTGGTATATTTAATGAAATAATAAATGAATAAGGAGTAGGGATATCCCTACTCCTTTTTATTGTTAATAAACTATATAACTAATTATATATGAAAAATGGATAAAAAAGTTCTTATTATTATTATATAAGGGCAAAAAAGGAGGTGCGATTATATATGAAACCAGTAAAAGGTGGTAGAGTTATTACAACTATTGCAAATCAAGAAATTATAAAAGATGGAGAAAATGGATTAAGAAAGGTTGTTATATGTAATCAATCGGATAATGAAATACATATTATAGTAAATAATGGAAGTCAAATTTCTTTAGAAATCGACGAGTCTATTAGTTTTGGAAATGATATAAAAATAATTTCAATAATCATTGTAGAAAGAGGAAGCAGAATAAGATATATAGGTGTATAGGAGGTGAAAAAAATGAAGATAAATAAAAGTAATAATCAAATATCTTTTAATAAACCAAGTGTTGACAAAGTTACATTTGAAAAAGAAATTAATTTAATTAATGAAAAAATAAAAGAATTAGAAAAAAATGATGGTGGAGGTAGTGGCGAAGGTTTAACACAAGAACAAAGAGAACAGTTGGAGGAAGCCTATCAATATAGCCAAATAGACCATGTTGAACAAGATGAATTTGATGATTTAAATGATACCGTATTAAAAATCTTAGATATTGTTGATTCTCCGCCTTCTTATTCAAGACCATCTGTTAGTTTGAGTTTATCGACTAGTAGGGTTGAGCATAATGTAACAACTACTGTAACTATATCATCTAGGTTTTCTCAAAATGATGGGGGTGCTATGACTTCATATCAGTTAAGAAAAAATTCAACAATATTAAGTAGTGGTAGCACTTTTTCTTCGTATCGTGATACTATAATTATACCACATGATAGTACAATAACATATAGTATTACTGTATATTATGCAGATGGAGCAATAAAAAATACTGCTTTAGGAGTTCCATATCCTAATACTTCAATAAAAGCCGGAAACACATCATCTTCTGCGAGTATTAGAGCATATGCACCAAGTTATTATGGTGTTATAGATGGTAATAGCATTACAGAAAGTGATATATCTAATTTAACAAGAGTTATAAATACCTCTAGGTCAACCACGATAACATATTCATTAACAAAACAAAGGTCTGTATTTATGTACCCTAGAAGTTTTGGAAACATTTCATCTATAAAAGACTCGAATAATTTTGAATACATAAATAGTTATACATTAAATACAATGACTTATAATGGTGTTGAATATAATGTGTACATTTTAACAAACCCAGTTACAATAAATGGATTTAGACAAATATTTAATTAAAAGGTGGTGAAAAAATGCCAATTAATATAGGGGATAACTTTTCTTATTTAGGAAATAGTTTCTTGGATAACAGAGAGTCATTTGATACATTGGAGGATATGTATTTATGCACAGATGTTCCAGTTGGTTTTATAACTTATTGTGTAGAGAACAAAAGAAGATATGAATACACAGAGAACGGTTGGGTTGAATATATTGTTAGCGGTGGAAGTGGTGAAGGAAAAAGAGAAGTTGAAATGTCAAATATTCAACCAATGGATAATAATATATTAATGTGGATAAATACATCAGAAGAAATGCATACAGAGATAGTTGCAAGAATTAACGACCAAATGACTGCAACTGATACTACTTGGAGTTCAGAAAAGATAGATTATGCTATAAAGAATATAGACCCATCACAGGTTGAAATTGATTTAAGTGATTATGTTACTAAGGAAGAAATTAATAATCTTGAAAAAATTGAAACTTCTAATGTAGAACCAACAGAGCAAAGTATATCTATGTGGATAAATACATCAGAAACCACACAAATAGGAACTGTTGCAAGAATTAATGATGATACTATCGCAGATAATACTACTTGGAGTTCGGAAAAGATAGATAATTTAATTAGCGGTTTGAGATTAGTAAGAGAAGGTAATACAATAAAACTTATGTTAGGTGATATAGAATTATCAAATATTTTAATAGATTAAAAGGAAGGAGTAGTTTATGGGTATTTTATATATTAGAGATTCAGAAGGCAAGTTTATTCAAATTCCAGCTATTCCTGGAGAGTCCGCTTATGAGATAGCGGTAAAAAAAGGAGTATTTAGTGGAACTGAACAAGAATTTGCAGAAATGCAAGTGTTCGATAATAAAAATATTTTAGACCAGATTACCCAAGAAGATATAGATAATTGGAACTCTGGTGGCGGTGGTAGTGGCAACAATGGTAGTGGTATGACAGATGAAGAAAGAGAACAGTTAGCACAAAAATTTGATGATGTTCAAATAACAGATACAAATGAACTTATATTTTATTCTAACAATAGAGAAATAGATAGAATACAACTTGAAGGTGGTATGACAGAAGAAGAAAGAGAACAATTAAATGATAAGTTTGATAATGTTGAAGTTAATGAAGAAGAAAGTAATGATAAACAAACTGCGTTAAATTTCTTCTCAAATGGTAGATTGATGAAAACTATTTATTTTACAGGAGGTAGTGGTGGAGGTGGCTCAACTTCTGCTTATATATCTTCAACTACATCAGAAAATTTAATGGTAAATGTTGGAGAAAATTTTGACTTAGCAATAGATTTTAACTCTCCGAATTTAGGTAGGGGTACATTAAAAATAGCTATAAATGATATAGATGTTATGAGTACAAGTATAATACAAGGAGAAAATATCATTACTGTTTCTAGTGAACATTTAATTAAGGGTACAAATAGAATGACTGTATATGTATTAGATAGAGTTGGGCAAATGTCTAATAGTTTAACATTTTACATTAGATATGGGTCTACTGAATTAGTAAGTGATTTCGATTCTCATAGTTCATATGATTATGGAACATCAGTAAGATACTACTTTACTCCTAGTGCGTTAGATATTTCACAAGCATTAACATTTTATATGTCAATAGACGGAGTGGTACAACAAGGAGTACCTTGTACTAGTGATACTAGAGGATATTATACATTTCCAAACAATTTATCAGTAGATAGCCATTATTGTGAAGCCTGGGTAGAAGATAGTAATGGAAATAAATCTACTGCATTAGAATTTAATTTAATTATAATAGATGATACTTCATTGGTAGTAGCTAGTGATACAAAAAATCCAACAGTAGAAGAAGGATTGCAATTAGTTTTAGATTATAAAGTGTATATGAAAAATAATATATCATTTATAACTAGAACTTATGTTAATAATAATTTAGTAAATACTGGTACTTGTGGATTAGAAACTGCATATTATAGAACTTCTAGTTTAGAAGAAGGTACACATACAATTAGAATAGAAGTGTTAAATGAAGGACAAACGGTGTCAGACTCAATAAGTTGGACTGTAACAGTAACTCCTAGTGAGTATAGAATGTTACAACCTATTACAACTGCTTCATTATTCATAGGTAGTGCTATGAATAGAACCAACTCTGATGAACGTAGACAGTATTTTATAGGACAAGACCAAGATGAAAATGAAATATTAGGAACATTATATAACTTTGCTTATAATAATGAAAGTGGTTGGGTTGATGATACACTTATAATAAGTGGTAACTCATATGCAGAGATACCAATACAACCTCTATCTGATAATGCTAGATATGGTTTTACACTAGATATAGAATTTCTAAGTAAACAGATAGGTGTGGAAGACGCAGAAGTGTTAACTTTATGGAATACCGATAAGAACTGTGGTATTAGAATAACTACTGAAAACTTAATATTAAGAAGTGCTGAAGGTAACGAATGTAACTTATATTTTTCTGATAACGAGATGACAAATGTTATGTTTGTTATAGATAGAAATGAAATGAAAGCTAAGATATATCTAAATGGAGTTATGTGCGAAGCGTTCCATTTATCAGATTATGTAGCTAATGGTATTTCATATTTAGAAGATTTTACAGTTAATAGTAATATAATATTAGGTGGACAAAATAAAAATGGATATAGTGAAATAAAGAATTTAAGAGTATATCAAGTTGCATTAACAACAGAAGAAATACTAAATAATTTTATGGCTAATGAAAGAGATAAAACTAAGCAACAACAATTAGTAGAGTTCCAAAAAGGTAATGACTTGCCTACGTTAACAATCTATTGTGATTTTAGTGGATTGGGTAAAGATGACAAAAAACCTTGTAGAATAGTTTATAATTCAACAGATGAAGTAAAATATGGTAAATCATTTACATTAAATCATAAAAATTCTACTTGTCAATATCAAGGTACATCTTCTATGGCGTATCCTATTAAAAATTATAGGATAAATCTAGCAGATGAAAATGGAGAAAAGTGGAGATACGATTTTCCTTTTGGTAAACCAGAGTATCGTTATACACTTAAAGCCGATTTTATGAATAGTTGTCATGCACATAATACAGGTTTAACTAAATGGGTGAATGATAACTTATATAATTATAATGTTAATGATGAAAAATCAATGAATCCTAAAAAATGGTATGATATAAATAATGGTGGAAAATTAAATGATACAAGAGAATGTATATATGGTTTCCCTTGTAGATTAATATTGGTTAATGACGGTAACTCTCCTTTAAATGAAGGACAAAATGAACCGACTCCTGGTAACACTAAAGATATGGGTATATTTAACTTTAATCACGATAAAGACGCAACTGATACAATGGGGTTTGATGATGACGTATTCCCTAACTGTGCAAGTTATGAAGTTACTGCCAACTCTGATACAAGTGCCGGTGCATTTATGAGTTATACAACGGTTAATCCTTCTGATATGTCGGAATTAGACTATATCAAACAATCTTTTGAAATGAGATTCCCAGACGAAGACGACGTTTCAGAAGGTTGGGGATTTATGGGTGTCGGAGAAGAAGGCACAGGTTTAAAAGCACTTATAGATTGGGTAGATGGTTGTTCAGATGAAGAATTTGTAAGAGATTTTGAACAACATTTTCATAAAGATTATACATTTAGATATTATTTATTAGTTATAACTTTAGGAATGGTTGATAACTTAGGTAAAAATATGATGTTAGATACTTGGGATAATAAAATATTTATGCCACGTTTTTATGACTGCGATACAATTTTATCATATGATAACTCTGGTGATATTAAATTTGATGTAGACATAGAAATGGAACAAGGTTATTGGAATACATCTAGTTCAAGATTATGGACAAGAATAAGAGACTTATTCCATAATGAATTAGTAGAAAAATATAATGATATGCGACAAAATGGTTTATCATATGAAAGTTTAATGAAATGTTTCTATGATGAACAAATAGCTAAGATACCACAAAAATATTATAATATGGACTATGATATAAAATATGCACCATTTGCAGATAGTTATATAGGTATGGCTCATGGTGACGGATATGAACATATGAAACATTGGTTAAAAAATAGATTAATATTTACAGATACTTTATTTGATTATGCACCAAGTTATAATAATGACATGCTTACTATACGTGCAAATACAACAGAGCCTATGACTATTTATATAGAAACTTATACACCTGTTTACCAACATTTATCTTGGTATAATGGACAAATGGACAAGAAAAAGATAGATGGTAAGATTGCAGTATCATTTACTGGAACTGCTATGGCTGCAACAGACCAAGAGGTATTAATATATGGAGGAAGTAATGTTAAAAAAATTAGTGGTATAACTAGTATGAATCCTAATCAAATGTTAATAGGTAGTGCTACTAGACTAACTGAATTAATTGCTAATGATTGTCCATTATTAGCAGATATCAATAGTAATAAAGCTAACTTATCTCCACATACTTATTTAAATAAAGTAGATTTATCTAATTGTCCTCAACTTGGAGGAACATTAAGATTAAACAATTCACAATTAATTAGAGATATTAATATTGACGGAACTATAATAGATGGATTACAATTACCTCCTAGTTTAAGAAATTTAGAGATATTTAATACATCAGAAAACATAGCCAATATAACTCTTAGAGACGTTCCTTTATTAGAAGAATTAAAAATACCGACTAATATAGAATATTTATCATTAATAAATGTGCCTAATTTAACTACTATAACTAGTAATACTTTTAGTTTTGATAGATTAAACACATTAATAATGGAAAATCCTACTGTTAATCCAATTAGTAATATAGTAAGTAAAGCGCCAAACTTACAATATGTAAGATTAACAGGATTAAATATATCTTGTGCAACTTCACAAATTCAATCATTACTTAATATGAGGGGTGTTGACTCATTTGGTAATGAAATACCAATTGGTCAAGCGGTAAGTGGTAGAATTATGTTAACACAATGTTCAGAGGACATTGAAAGACGATTAAGAGAACAATTTCCACTTGTTGAGTTTATAGTAACTAGTTATGCTAAATCTTATACGGTAACATTTGTGGACGGAGATGGAAATGTAATTTATGTTACAGAAGTAGTAGAAAATGGGGAGGCAATATATGCAGGAGATACACCAACTAAAACATCTACTACTCAATATGATTTTGAATGGCGCGGTTGGAATAGACAATTAAGACCAATAACAAGCAATACTACTATTACTGCTACTTTTAATAATGTATTAAGATATTATACGGTTAGATTTATTAATAGTGATACATTAGAAGTTCTATCTAGTCAATATTTAGGTTATGGTGAAATGCCAGTTAAACCTTCGCTTATTGGCACAGATTTTAATGCTTGGGTTCCTAGTATAATAGAAACGGTAACAAAAGATATGGATTATTATACTCAATATATACCTTATCCAGATGATATAAGTATGTTTGCTTTCTATAAGATTAGATATAATAATATTGATGGTTATGCTTGCGCATTAAATAGTAGTGTATCTGATATAGGTTATTTAATTATACCATTTCAGTATAATGATTTACCTGTTTTTATGTATTCTCATAGTAGTGGTACACTTACTGCTTCATCGGTAGAAGAAGTATATTTACCAGAAACAATAACGGTATTAGGTGACAATGCTTTTAGAAACTTTACTAATTTAAAATCAATTAATTTATCAAATATAACACATTTTTCTTATTATTACGATTATGTAACTACAACTAAAAATGTTAGTAATGTTTTATATAATTGTAGTAGTTTAATTTCTGTTAGTTTACCAAAATTAGAAAATCTTACAACTCCAGCATATGGTACTTATGGTTTATGTAGTAATTGTGAAAACTTAAAATATGTTTATCTTGGTAGTTCAGAGTATCCAATTACAGATTTTACAGGATATTACAATGGTACCACTACTTATAGACATTTTTATAATTCAAATGATTTAATTTTTATAAACTTAATTACAGAAAATGGATTAGAAAGTGATGTTAATTTTTCATATATGCATGATACAATTAAAGAAAGATTAATATACACTAAAACACCTATTGAATTATATTCAGATAATGCTTATGATTATATGATAATAGAAAATGAAGCTACTATAATTGCATATAAAGAAATTGCTACCGAAATAGGAATACCTAGTACAGTTAATGATATTAATATAACTGCGTTAGGAAATAATTTATTTATGAATAATTCAAATATTACAACTGTTGATATGCCTAATACAATAACTAGTTTAGGTAATAATTGTTTTAATAGTTGTTTAAATTTAGCTTCAATAACAGGGTTAAATAATGTAACTAGTTTAGGTAATAGTTGTTTTAGTGGTTGTTCAAATTTAGTTTCAATAGATTTACCAAATGTAATTACTTTAGGGTATAGTTGTTTTTATAATTGTTCAAACTTGATTGAGATAGATTTACCGAATGTAACTAATTTGAATCAAAGTGTTTTTTATGGTTGTTCTGATTTAGTTCGAGTGAATTTACCATTAGTGACTAATATAAGCGCTCAATCTTTCTATGAATGTTCATCTTTAGTTGAAATACATTTACCTAGAGTGCAAAAAATATTTGGTGGCTTAGATAGTTCTACTTCTTCTCGTACTCCTTTTTATAATTGTACTTCTTTAAGACGTGTATGGTTGGGTAGTAAAGAATATCCGTTTAATTCTTGGACTGAATACAACCTTAGTCATAATTACAATAGCCATTTTTATGTTGTTGGCACAAATATGTTAGATTTTGTCAATTTAATAACTGCAAATGGAAAGAGAGAAGATGTTGTTTTCACAGGTGAAACTCCTTATGCCGACAATTACATTAGATGCACAGTTACTCCTATTGAGTCATATTCAGATAATACTTATGATTATATAATAATGGAAGATGAAGCTACTATAATTTCGTATAAAGGATTTGCTACTGAAATAGAAATACCTAGTACAGTTAATGATATTAATATAACTGCGTTAGGAAACAATGTGTTTTATAATTTAAGTATTACCGATAGAATAACATCTGTTAATATACCTAATACAGTAACTAGTTTGGGTAATAATTGTTTTAGAAATTGTTCAAGTTTAGCTTCAATAACAGGGTTGAATAATGTAACTAGTTTAGGTAATAGTTGTTTTTATAATTGCTTAGGTTTAACTTCAATAACAGACTTAGATAATGTAATCACTTTAGGCGGTTATTGTTTTTATAATTGTTCAAGTTTAACTTCGATAGACTTACCAAATGCAACTACTTTAGATTATCATTGTTTTAGTGACTGTTTAAATTTAATTGAGATAAATTTACCAAATGCAATTACTTTAGGATATGACTGTTTTTATCAATGTTCAAGTTTAATTGAAATAAGTTTACCAAATGCAACTACTTTAGGTAGTTATTGTTTTATGTATTGTACATCATTAAAAACAATAATTTTACCAAAAATAATAGCAATAGGAGACCATATGACTAGTGGTTGTACAAGGGGAGTAACAGTAATACTTGGTGGATTAGGTAATCCTATAATAAACACTAATAAGTTTACTACATATTCAATTTATTCTGCGGTTACAAATTTAATAATTTATGTAATGAATCCTAGTAATCCTCCAATATTAGTGGGTAGCCCGTGGGGTGCAACTGATGCCACTATAACTTACGAACAAGCATAGGAGGTGTTTGAATGTTTAAAAAAGATATTTATAAATATATAGATGAAAAAGGGAGAACGATAATTTCTCCCTATAAGCCATCTTGTGAATATGAACATATGTATAGGTTAATTGCTCAATCGGAAGATTATATGTTAACTAATTATATAACATTTGTACCATGCATAGATATACAAGAAAGAGATTTAGAGTTATGGTTTGAAGTTCATAAAGATGACTTAGAAACTCCTATATCACAAAATGAAGAAATTAAGAAAGAATTAGAAGAGATTAAAGGAAAGATAGATAACCTTGAACAAGGTATAGATTTGTTTAGTATACTTAATGATATAATAAATGAATAGAAAGAGTAGGGATATTCCTACTCTTTTTTACATATTAATACTCATTATATAATCCTCTATAACAACTTCATCTATAAATTCGGCAGTTGGATTATATTTGTATACTTCTTCTTTTATTTCATCAAGTGTTGCGTTAAAAAACTCTTTATGACGATTAACTTTATTTATTCTTTTATTATCAAATGCCATATGAAGGTTGTGTTCTAATTCAAAAGCATTTTCACTAAATATAAAACTATGCACACCATATTCAAAAGGAAGACTAGCATTACTTAATTCATTTACTCTTATCATAGGGTCTAAACGTTTTGTAACACCTATTTTATACATTCCTTCTAACGATGGATTACTTATTATATATACATAACCAGCTTTATTATGTGTAGTTCTATATTCAACATTTTCTTTTTGTTCTGCTAATTTATTTAATTCTTCTTGTAATCTAGCTATTTGATTTAATAAATCTTCATTATTACCTTGTTCTTTATTTAATTTGGCTTGTAGTTTAGCCAACTCTTTATTGTAGTGAGTTTCTTCTTTTTCTATATTTTTCTTAGCTTCTTCTAATTCTTTTTCTGCTTTTTCTTGTTCTCTTAATATTTCCATTTGTTTTCTTAATTCTTCTTTTTCTTCTTCTTTTTTAGTTAAATATCCACATTTTAATTCAAGTTCTTTTACTTTTAATTCAAAGTATTCATTAGTTATTTCGGCACTTATAACTTTTATAGTTTTATTGATAAAGTTATATATTTTTTCTACCTTAGTTTTAGCAGTAGCCATTGAAGAATATTTTAATCCCATTATTATATTATCACATTG
>JAEIGA010018845.1_pt1 | contig 10519 bp, 19 predicted proteins | sample 9270691 | NCBI WGS metagenome assembly JAEIGA01 (sample SAMN17057246, study PRJNA624740) | gut metagenome | biome: biome; isolation source: fecal sample | host: Bos grunniens | place: China: Xizang | collected 2019
AGCTAACAGTAGTTGCCGCACTAGGAATACATTGCGGTGGGCAATACGTTGAGCCAGTAGGAAGAGTTCTATATCGTCGAAGTTTGCGGCCTCAACAAGATTTTCAACATCAAAACATAACATGCGAGTTGAAGAGTCGGGTTTATCGTAGGAGTGTTTTAATAAACTAACATAATTATCCAAAAGAGCCAAAATATGGTCGGGATTTTCATAGTCGATTTTGTTTTCACTTAGTTGCCAATAGAGATTGCCATTTTCATCTTCGATTGCATCTTCGAGAGCGGGTTGCGGCAAATCGTATGGTTTGGGGTTACGTTTTCTATAGCACCATTCTTCGGGCCGCAACCATAGGCCAGTGTTGCAATCAAAATCTATTTCGGAGCGGCCAGGCGGAGCAACATTAAAGAACTTAAGGGTTGGTTTGTAGGAGTCTTTTAGATAGTATTGGTGACGCCTTATGTCAATTAGCATGTGGCCGAACTTATAGAGTTGATATTTTGTTAAAGGATGATTCTTAACATAGTCGTCGGGCGGCACCTTACCTCTATACATGTCGTAGCGTTCTTGGAGTTTGTCTATGCGGGCCCATAACTCTACCATGCCGGGTACGTCGCTATCGCCAGGGTCAATCATGTTGCCGTCATCATCGTACTTGGGACGATGGATTTCGGGCTTAAAAACTTTGTAGCGGGGACCACGGTCGCCGTTTTGTTTGTTTTCGATTTCAGGGGCGGTGTTGGGGTCCTCAAGTAGGGCGTCTAGAGACTCGTTTTTTTCGTCCTTGGTGCTCCAGCTATCGTAGCGGCGTTTTGGTTGGAGAATTTCTTTGCGGTCGCGGGCATTCAAAAATTTTTCGTCTTTGCCGAATAGAATGTAGTCCGCCATTTGTTCGAGGTCGGTCTAGTTGGGGTCAGTATCTAACCCATCTAAAATATTCTAAATTGCGGCTGTGCGGTCAGTCGCTAGATATATATCATAGTCAAGTGAGTAGGCTTTTTTCTTTGCCATAGTGGCGTAACCTCCAGGTAGTGGGGAGAGGGGAGTTTCTCCTCTATTTTTCTTAATTATAACATAAAATTGGAAATTTTCCAAATTTTGGTAAAAGGAGGAAAAGAGGGAGGGAAATAATTTTTGCTTTGATAAAATAAAGTGCGGGAGGGAGATGGTTATAGATTAATAATTATATTAAAAAATGAAAAATGAAATCTGGCGGTAAATGTGGAGCGCACCCTGTGGATAACTTTTGAAAGTTATCCACAGCCTGAAACCCCACCCCAGTGCTGGGAATTGGTGCGCCTTTGCCATGCGAGCCTCCACCAGTCCTCGATAAATAACGCATGTTATTTATCTTCTTTCGTTAAAGGATAAATAACGCTTGTTATTTCATTCCTCCACCGCGCAGTGGCGATTAAATAACGCATGTTATTTTATTACCCCATAAGTACCGATTAAATAACGCTTGTTATTTTATTTTTCCTCCACCGATCGTCCCGATTAAATAACAGATGTTATTTCATTTCTATTTACGGTGCCCCAGGGGAGCGATTAAATAACACATGTTATTTAATATGCATATCCCTCCACCCCACAATACCAATTAAATAACAGATGTTATATAACACCCCGAGGGAGTGATTAAATAACAGATGTTATCCTTCCCCAACGATGGCGATTAAATAACGCTTGTTATATAACAGGGGCGATTTACTTTAGCACGCTAAATCGTTAAAACACTTATGTTTCCATAACCAAGCAGTCGCAAGTTCGTTAGTTATTTAACAAACATCACTTCATCACACTAAAGCGACAGATTGGTTATGGAAACATAAAAAGAAGGGCTTTCGCCCTTCTTAACCCTCAAAGCTTGCGGTCTCGAGGATGGTCTGCCAGTCGTAAGAGTCGAACGCCACAGTCGCGAGGTGGGTCATCTTCTTCTTGCTCTGGTAGTTCTGGAAGCGGATGCTGTGCTGTCCGTCCTTACGCTTCGCACCGTTGTCGAATGCCAGCCAAGTGTCGATGCTTCCGTTGTAACCTTCCAGTGCTTCCAGCAGGTCGCGGACACGCATCACCATGGGTTCGTCCTCTTCGTCCCACAGCCAGACCATCAGAGGGTTCTGCTTAACCAACTTGTTAAGGTTGGCGATGCACTCGTTGAAGTCAGCACCGTAGGCAAGAGCACCAGTACCAGTCTTGACCTCCACCGCAAGGTTTGCACCGTCAACCTTAACGCGCATATCAGCCAGTCCGGAAGGACGGCACTTGACGTCATTCACAGCGTAGCGAGTACCGCGCGCGATAGACCAGTCGATTCGGGTCTTGACTTCGAACCACTTGCCACGCCAGCCAGTCGAACCCTTTTCGGCTTCTTCCATCATCTGCTCGCGATACCACGCGAGGGCTTCCAGCTTTGCTTCGGTGGTGTAGAGGTAAGTCTGATCGAGGGAGAGAATCAGGCCCTTTGCCAGCAGTCGCTCACGGAGAGAGAGCATGTGGTCGTGGGTCTCTTCGGTGAAGGTCATGGTCAGCAGGTCGTTCAGGGTCATCTTGTTGTTCTTCATGGTAGTTACCTCTTTCATTATGTTGGGTGCGGTTTCCCTCACCTCTTGATAAGATTATACCACAGGTTGGGGCAAATTGCAAGCACAAAATGCGATTTTTTCAAAATAAAATTGCATAAAATTTAGGCACTGTTTTTGTGTAACTTTTTATCCATGTTAGTCATAACTAACCCGACAGTCCGTGGCTTGTTAAAATATTCACAAACTGTTCCTCCACCGAGTTAGTTATGACTAACCATATAGTTAGACGCATCTAACTCATGCCTTCACTCCTCCCTGTCTCTCCGTTCCGGTGCATAATCATTATAGCACAAGTCGAAGTAAATTGCAAGGGGTTTTTGAAATTTTTCTAAATAAATTGGTGGAGGCTTTTGCCTCCACCGCTTTAGCACCAACGGCGCTCATAGCGACCATGTGCCATTATCATAACATCACGCATATTTGCATAAGGGAGAACAGCATCAGAAGGGCGGCCGCCAGTGGGTTCGCGATACGTGGGAACACGCTTGCCAGCCCACAGATCCTTGCAAGCCTTTTCCTTGACGCGGATCTCACGCAGAAGAGCCTTGAAAGTCGCGGCATCAACCTTGCCATTAACAGGGAGGGCTTCTCCTTCGACCACCAGAGCAACCAACTTGTCGCCACAGTAGTAGGCAAGGAAATCGGCATCGAACTTAAAGGAGGTGTGAACGATGTGGCGACGAGTAGTCTTCATGGTGGTTGCTTCCTTTCTTGTCTTATCGACGTTATTAGTATAACAGATAATGTGTCTCTTGTCAATACCTTTTAGCAACTTTCTCAACAAAAAAAGAAGGAAGCTTATGCTTCCTTCTATCACAGTTCCTTCATCATCCATTCGGCAAGGTTGTCGTGCATCCAGTCCATCAGACGGATGTCGTGCTCGTCAGCCAGTCGATCGACCAGCAACCAGCAGTTGTGGTAGGAGAACCAAAAGGCTTCCTGCTTGCTCATGTACTCACGGATAATCTGCTTCATCTGATTCATCATTGTTGTGTACCTTCTTTCTTATAGTGTGTTGATGTGCTATCAACTGTATATAGTATAAACGATAATAGAGCAAAAGTCAAGACGGAAAATATGGTAGATATATAGCCAATATATACATTGGTTAGTCATAACTAACTCTAAGGGTGCGACACAGTGGTTAGTCATAACTAACTCAATAGGATGCGTGTATATACTTATACTATAATAAATAAAGGGAGCTTCTCACAGGAGAAACTCCGCAATAGTAGTAACCACGTGGCAAGCACGATTGCCTTCCTGCAGTTCCCAGCTATGGCAGTTCTTGGCGTTATCATCCACCAACACGCCATGCTTGGTGACCATGTACTTCTTCTTGTTGTTGGAGCGTGCGAAGATGATGCGGTCAGCAGGAATCTCGGGCAGATGCTTGGCAAGCCATGCACGCTTGTCTGCGTCAGTACGTTCATCCTTGGAAGTGGACAGGATGCGAACGTTGCCATTGTTAGCGATGAAGGTCTTGACTGCTTCCACGTTTGCGGCAATGGGAGCAAGGTTCAGGAAGAAGTGCTCTTCCCAGTAGCAACGCTTTACAGCGTTTTCGGCGGCGAAAAAGTCAGCGAGGACGCCGTCCATGTCGATGTAGTAGCAAGTCTTCTTCATTGTGTTCTCCTCCTTGTTTTGCGTGGGCTTCCTTACGAGTATTATTATAGCAGAAAAGGGGTCTACTGTCAACCCCTTTTTGCTATTTTTTTCAGTTTTTTACGCAGGAAAACGGTAAGAAACGGAAACGAAATCTTGATATACACGGCCCTGTTCGTCGATCTGATAATGCCAGTCGCAAGCGTAGCAATCATCGCCAGCACAGGCGTTCAGCTTTTCAACGATTTCGGCCATGGAGTAATACACGCGTTCCACATGTTCGATCACCTCAAAGGCGACGTGCCGACGGGCGGAAACAAAGCGGAGACCAGCAACAGCATCCCACTGGGCGGCGGAGAATTCAGAGTTACCAAACAGGGAGCGCATTTCCTCGATAGCGATGATAGAAGACAGGCGAGCAGACATTGTGATTACCTCTTTTCGTTTTAGTAGGTTGGGCTTCCCTCAACCTCTGATAGTATTATAGCACAAGTCCGGACAAATTGCAATACCTAAATTGCGATTTTTTGAAAAAATTTTTATTATAGTTTTATATATAAAGACAGACAGACCCCTCCCGAACATGCCCAGCCTCTCTCCGCTCTTCGCGGCGTCCTCAACTGTACCTTTATTATACACGATAAGACGCCGCCTGTCAAGAGGGTATTTTCACTTTTTCAAAATTTTTTGCAAAAGGAATCGCCCTCACCAGAGGGCGATCCCGTGCTCCATCGCGGAGCAGATGGCGTGCTCTTCCGCCATCTCGTCGAGCAGAGCATCGTCGAAGAGTTCCTCGAGTTCCTCCACCGTCAGTTCCAGTTCCTTCGCCAGCATCTCGTTAGTCATCATCGTTTTTTCCTCCTTTTTCTTTGAGATGATTTCCCTCACCTCTTGATAACATTATACACCCAAATGCAGCAGATGTCAATACCCTTTTTTAACTTTTTTCAAAAAAAAGAGTGGTTTTTTACCACTCTCCAAAGTTCGCGAAACCATCGCCAAAGGTATACCATTCGGTGTAGCCATCGACCAGTTCATGGCACACGCCAAACAGGTAGACGTCCGACCAGTTGCAGAAAGGAGAATATACCACGAATTCCCATTCATAGTCGTTATACTTTACATACTCAACGCACAGCAGGCCATTGCGACTCTGGCGGAATTCCCAAGGGTTTTCTGCGTAGGCATGACCGATAGAAAATACAACAGAGGCCATCAGGTAAATAGCAACCAAGTACAGGGCAACAAACTTCTTCATTTTAGTACCACCTTCCTGTCTTATCGACACTATTAGTATAGCAGATAATCGCAGCTTTGTCAACACCCTTTTTCAAAAAATTGGTGGTTTTCACCACCAATTTTTCTTCGCCTGTTCGCGCTTGTACTCGCGCCACTTGTCAAGACCTTGACCCAGCATCATCAGTGCAACGCCGGAGAAGGTGGTCCAAATAATCCAAGACTGACTACACAGCAGAGCCGCACAGAAGCCAAAGGCGGCAATTACAAAGCCGATCATGGAGAGGAGTTCATCAATAGGATGCATCATAGTTCTTACTTCCTTTCTTTTAGGGCTTTAGCCCTTCTGACGTTATTAGTATATCACAGAAACAGATAGTTGTCAATACCCTTTTTTTAGAAATTTAGAACTTTCCTAAATTTCTAAGAGATTAGGAGAAGTACTCGCGCACCTCTTCCTCTTCGACATTGTGCGTTTCCGCAAACTTCTTGACGATCAGATCCTCCACCGCTTTGCGCACTTCCGCGCTTTCGGCGATTTCTTCCCACAGTTCGCTCATGGTGGAGTAGGAGTGCCTCGCCGCCAGTTCTCGCATGGTAATCTTCATTGTCTTTTCCTCCTTTTATCAGGGCGCTTTGCGTTCCCTGTAAGTATAGTATAACACAACAGGGTGGGCTTGTCAATACCTTTTTTCAAAAAAAATAAGGCGATTTTATCGCCTTATTACCAAAGACCGAAAGCGTAGAAGCCATCTGACACCACACGCAACTCGGCAGGAGCTTCCCAATCAACTACCAGCAGGAACACATCACACGCATTGTTGAAGGGAGACCAAATCACGAACACTTCATCTTCCAAACAGCATTCCATCAGCAGGAGACCGTAGCGGTTGTTGATGATGAAACTTTCCACCGCACGGTTGTCAGTCAAAGCGATAACAGCGGACGCGGCGAGACTCAACGCGAGGTAGATGGCGAGGATGATGGCGATGACCTTGAAAAACTTCTTCATGGGTTTACTTCCTTTCCTTGGCTTGTTTACGTTATTAGTATAACACAACTTTAACGCGGTGTCAATACCTTTTTTTAATTTTTTTCACAGCTTGCGGATTTCCCACAGGCAAGTGATAGCATTGAAGGACTGCACATACTCCACAGACTTGCGACCGCAGGAGACGATGACGCTCATGATGCCGTGGTCATTGACCATCTCTTGCTTGGCGAGGATGACTGCCTGATTCAGGGTCAGGGTGTTGTCGGTGATGATAACGGTCTCGTTGTTAGCCTTGGCAATGATGGTGGTGGTGGTCTTCATTATTGTGTCCTTCTTTCTTTTTGTTTGTTTGCCTTTCGACATTATTAGTATAGCACACTTTCCGCAGTTTGTCAACACCTTTTTGAAAATTTTCAACAAAAAAAGAAGGCTTTCGCCTTCTCTTGTCCTGTGCGGCTTAACCAACTCGCCTACATCTCGACCTCGATGGGGTTCGGAGGTGGGACTTGAACCCACGGCTCACAGGAATTTTCTGCCGTCCTCATTCTCGTCTTCACCTTGGGAGGGTGGGTGGAATTTCACCACCATGAGGGACAGAGGGTTTCGCGTTTCTCTTGCTGGAGATGGAGTCGAACCATCAGCCCCGCCTCGATCAGCGGTGAATACCTCGGACGTACCAGCACGTTCCGCAAGAGGAGGTTCAGCAGGTCGCGTAGGGCTTTCCGTGGCCTTTGGTCTGCCCCTCTGCTGTGATTATAGTATATCACAACCTCCACCATTTGTCAAGCCCTTTTTGAGAAGTTTTTGAGATTTTTTCAAACTTTTTTCTACCTGTTAAACCGATAACAAAAAAGAGTGGAGGATTTCCCCTCCACCCCATCACAGGGCAATCAGCACATTGCCGTTGTCCAGCCGGGCGATGACGCTTTCCTCGTCTTCCTCGTCCGCGTCTTCGGCACGGATTTCGCTGTAGGAGCAGGCGATGTCGCCAATGGCGGGAGCGAAAGAGTTGTCCGCCACATCCTCGAACCAATCGCACAGAGCTTCGCAGGCTTCCAGCGTGAACTTGCCGCCGAGCAGGTCGCAGAGCATAATCGCGGTAATGGTAATCTTCATGGGGTTTCCTCCTTGTTGTTCGGGCTTGTGCCCTTTTGTTGTCTTTATTATATCACAGGATTGGGGACTTGTCAAGGGGTTTCAGTCATGAATTTCGAAAATTTCTTCATAACCGCCATCGTCCACATACTTGCCAAACTTGCCATCTTCAGAGATGTATTCGTCCCAATGGATATCTTCCATCTCATCATACCAGCTTTCTACGAAAATCCACTTCATTGTTGCCACCTCCTTACATTATTATTATAACACAAAACCCCTCACCTGTCAAGTGTTTTTTAGAAAAAATTTTTTTAAAAACTTTCACAAAACCCCTTGACAACGCGGCCCAGCCATGCTATAATATAGGTACAGTCGAGGATGCACCACAGAGTGGAAGGCGGAGGTTGGACAGGCTCACGAGGAGTCTGTCTGTCTTTTTGTTAAACACTTAACAAAGACGGACCAAAAAAGGGGACTGCTTAGCAGTCCCATGTGAGGCAACCTTCATAGGGATCGTAGCCCATATCGCTGTCGATATCATCGGGTTCGTCGCCCCAATCGACAGAGCCGCCGCGCCACTCGTCCCAATCATCGGGCACATCCAGATCTGTTATTTCGTAGTACTCTTCGAAGGCGACCACATTGGTCTCGTCCAGATCGTAGAGTTCAACACCCTGATCCCATGCCTCTTCGTAGGTCAGCAGTTCACCGGTCTCGCGGCTCATCCACAGCTTGCTGTTCTTCATGTTAGTTCCTCCTTATGGGGTCTTGCCCCGTTTCGTTGATACTATTATACCGCAGTTCTAGGGGCTTGTCAAGGGGTTTTCTGAAACTTTTTGAAGAAAATTTGGCGGTCGTCCTGCCGTCCCCTACCCATCTGTACTTCCAACCGCCGGTAGGTGCTGGTCCACATTTATATCCCGCACAACAGGACTCCGTGCGGCATCAGGAGCTTTTATGGGAGGTCTTACGCGACTCTCGTGGGTCTCGCCGCTCGGCTTCCGCCTCGCCCTCCTGACATTATGTATTATATCACAGCTAGCAGGAGAAGTCAATACCCTTTTTCACATTTTTTCAAAAAAATTTCAGCGACAAAAAGGGACGAATTTGGTACATATATCCGCCAGGTATCCGCCGCACAAAAAGAAGGGCGTTTCCGCCCTTCTCATTCCAGCGTCCCGGTCATGAGAACCGTTTCCCAATCGTAGCCATCGCCGCCCACCGCGTCAAGGTAGCGGGCTTTCTTGCCGCTGACGGGTTGGAGTTTCACGCCCCAGCTACCGTTGGTATCACGGTTCAGCGTGAACCACGTTTCAACGCCACCATTGTAGCCTTCCAGCATGGTGAAGAAGTCAGCCGCCGCCATCGCGATGGGGCAACCGTCCTTGCGATAGTCCCACACAATCAGCTTGTTGGAGCTTGCCAGCTTTGCCAGCTTTTCAAGGGCTTCCTGCGGGGTAGCTCCCTGTGCCAGGTTGCCTGTGCCCGTCTTGAGTTCGATTTCGTACCGCTTGCCATCCAGCACGATACGCATATCAGCAACGCCAGCGGGGCGGGCTTTGAAGTCCAGCACGGGCATCGGGCGGTTGTGGTAGATGCTCCACATCACGCGGGCGGTGACCTCGAACACCTTGCCGTAATAGCCCTTGTCGGTTTCCTTGAGGGAGTTGCGATACCACTCAAGGGCGAACCGCTTTGCGGCTTCGGTGGTGAGCGTTGCCTGCTCTACCTTCTTAACCAGCCCGGCGGCGAACAGCTCTTGCCGCAGTGCCATCAGGTGGTCGAGGGTGGTTTCGGGGAGAGTCTGAGCGAGGAATTCAGCGAACTTCATGGGATAACCTCCTTTTCGATCAGGGCTTTGTGCGTTCCCTGTGACTATATGATATCACATATCCCGATGCTTGTCAATAGGTTTTTGAAAAAAATATCAGTTAAAATGATAAAAAAATTGGGGCTGACTTTCCGTCAGTCCCGGAGGTATTTCGCGTTCTTCTGTACCTTTGCATAGATGGCGGCGGGCACACGGTTGTAGCCAGCTTCGCGATACATCCACATCACCACAGGGCGGTGGGCAATGTACGCTGTAATGAGCTTCCCGTTGCGACCCTTCACCAGCACCACGCCGGTAGAGGTCAGAATCATGTAGGCGTCTTCCTTCCACGACCATACGCGGAGGATTTCCTCGCCCCATCCGATAGTGGTGGCGATCAGCAGGACACGGTCCATGCGGTCATTGGCAACGTGGGCGGAGATTGCGGCAACTTTCATCATTTTTATTCGCTCCCTTCTTCTTCTCCTTGTGGAGTGATTATAGTATATCACAACCTGCTAGGGCTGTCAAGCCTTTTTCTTGAAATTTTTATAAAACTTTTTCCGCAAAAAGTATTGACAGGAATAAAAATACATGCTATAATAAGTCATACTCAAAAACAAGGAGGCAACCACAATGGCACGCATGACTACCGAACTCGCAGCGAACATCATCCCTGAACTCCGGGCACAGATCCTCTTCAACCTGGACCGGAAACTCCGCCAGGAAATCCAGGACGAAGAAATCTTCATGACCTGGCTTGAGGAAGGCATCCCGGACGGCACGAACTCCGAGGAAGAAGTCCTCGCCCTCGACCTTGACCCCGAGGAATTCGCAGAGATGTGGAACCTCGCGGAGGATCTCCTCAATGAGGACCTGCAGGGGCGGCGCTAAGCCGCCCTGCTTTTCTATCTGTTGAACTGATAGAGCCGCCGCTTGACAGCTACAACCTTTAATGCTATAATGAATACAACAAAACGCAAGGAGGTTACCGCAATGAACGTTACCGTCAAGAAGATTAAACCCATCAACCTGCTGGATATCTACACCCACGAAAGTTGGATCGCCAAGCCCCTGTTGACCCTGCTTCACCTCTTCACCACTTTCCGCATCAAGAAGAGCGGTACCGAGCTGAACGGCTACGACTACCTCGTGCTGGGTTACCTGCGTCCATGGTTCTTTGTGCTGACCTACCCC
>JAEIGA010018847.1_pt1 | contig 10516 bp, 12 predicted proteins | sample 9270691 | NCBI WGS metagenome assembly JAEIGA01 (sample SAMN17057246, study PRJNA624740) | gut metagenome | biome: biome; isolation source: fecal sample | host: Bos grunniens | place: China: Xizang | collected 2019
CACACGGGCGCAGGCGCAATTAATCTTACCACTCAAATCAGTAAAGAACTTGCGTCAAAAGGCGTTGTTATAAACGAAGATATCGTTGCTAGCATTTATCAAAACGTAGCAAACGCAGGGCATTTATCAGATGCGCAAAAACGCAAATATAGGGAAGTTAAACGCCTTATAGACCAAGATTGCCCCAAATACGGCAACGATATTTTCGAAGTTGATATGTTTGCGCGCGAAGTTGCAAACACCTATACTAAAGAAGTTGAAAAGTATAAAAATCCGCGCGGTGGCGTATTCCAAGCAGGGTTATACCCCGTATCGGCAAACGTTCCGCTTGGCGGTCAAACGGGTGCAACGCCCGACGGTAGACTTGCCTACACCCCGATTGCAGACGGCATAGGTCCGGCGTCTGGTAGAGATATTAAAGGCCCTACCGCTACTGCTAACTCGGTATCAAAACTTGAACAAGACGTAGCAAGTAACGGCACTTTACTCAATCAAAAATTCCACCCGTCAGCCCTTCAAGGCAATGCGGGGCTTACTAAGTTCGTTGCGCTTATACGCTCGTACTTCGACCAAAAGGGTATGCATATGCAGTTTAACGTAGTAACTCGTGAAACGCTTATAGACGCGCAAGCACACCCCGAAAATTACAAAACTCTCGTTGTTAGAGTTGCAGGTTATAGCGCACTTTTTACAACGCTTTCTAAATCACTTCAAGACGATATTATCGCAAGGACTGAACAAGGTTTCTAATTATGGACTATTTGAAAACGAAAGGACGAATTTTTAATATTCAACGCTTCTCTATCCACGACGGACCGGGAATTCGCACTATCGTTTTCTTCAAGGGCTGTTTTATGCGTTGCGCGTGGTGTTGTAACCCTGAATCGCAAGAGTATAAAATAGAAACGATGTATGAAAACGGCGTTCAAAAAACGGTTGGTAAAGACGTAACCGTTGAAGAACTTATGCCCGAAATTTTAGCCGACCTTCCGTATTTTAGAAGAAGTGGCGGTGGAGTAACGCTTTCGGGCGGTGAAATTTTGGCTCAACCCGACTTTGCAAGAGATTTACTTCGCGCGTGCAAAAACGCAGGGCTTTCTACCGCGGTAGAATCTACCGCAAACGCGCCGTTTAGCGAAATTGAAAAAATACTTCCGTATCTTGATTTGTATCTTATGGATATAAAACACATGGATTCAAACAAGCACCGTGAGTATACTATGGCGCCAAACGAACTAATACTTGAAAACGCTAAAAAAATAGCAAATTCGGGCGTTGAACTCATTATTAGAACGCCCGTTATACCAACTTTTAACGATACGGCTGAGGAAATTAGAGCAATTTCAAAATTTGCATCAACCTTAAACGGCGTTAAACAGCATCATTTACTTCCCTATCATAGACTTGGTTCGGATAAATACGAAGGGCTTTCAAGAAGGTATTTACTTCCCGATATAGAGCCCCCAACCAAAGAGAAAATGGAATACCTTAAATCGGTAGCCGAAGAAAGCGGACTTAAAATACAAATAGGCGGTTAAACTATGGAACTTAAAGATAAAATGACTATAATTCAAGAGTTCGTACCGGGTAAACAAATTACCCTTTCGCATATTATTGCTAACCCGGGCGAAACTTTATACACTAAACTTGGCTTAGACCCACGAGTTGACTATACGCGTAGCGCAATCGGTGTTTTAACGGTTATTCCTTACGAAAGCGCGGTAATTGCAGCCGATATCGCTATGAAATCTTCGGGCGCGGAAATCGGGTTCGTTGATAGATTTACCGGAACTTTAATTATTACGGGTAGCGTTTCGTCGGTAGAATCGGCGTTTACCGCTATTAACGAATATTTTGTAAATAGACTTAAATATACTTGTTGCGAAATCACTAAAACCTAATGAAAAAAATTATGCTTTTCGGTAGAGTTGGCGCGGGTAAAACTACTTTAACCCAAGCGCTACTCGGCGAAGAAATTAAATATTTTAAAACTCAATACGTAAATTATCTAGATACGGTTATCGACACCCCCGGTGAATACACCGAAAGGCGTGAAACTAGCGGTGCGCTTGCCCTTTACGCTTACGAGGCGGACGTGGTTGGTCTAGTTTTATCGGCTAACGAACCGTATTCTATCTTTTCGCCTTGCTTAACTAGTATGGTAAACCGCGAGGCGGTTGGCATTATAACGGGTATAGACAAGCCAGACGGCAACGTTGAAAGAGTTGCAAACTGGCTTAAACTTGCAGGCTGTAAAAAAATATTCCCCGTATCTGCTATAACGGGCGAGGGATTAAAAGAACTTATCGACTTTTTAAAAGAAGACGAAGACGTTGTAAAGGATTAAAAAATGAGCAAAACCAAGGTAATTGCATTTGCAAATAACAAAGGCGGTAGCGGTAAAACCACTACTTGTTCAAACGTTGCGTGCGCGCTTGCCCTTCAAGGCAAAAAAGTTTTGATGGTTGACGGCGATATGCAACTTAATCTAACCATTTCTTACTTTGACGAAGAAAAGGCGTTAGAATTTGCAAGTAGCGGTAAAAACGTTTACACGGCGGTAAAGGAAAATAAAGACCTTTCTTCTTGCGTTGTTGAAACGGCGTACGAAGGGCTTGACCTTATTCCGTCGTCGTCGCTTATGAGCGGAATTGAGTTTGAACTTTTTACCAAATGGCAACGCGAAACGGTTTTTAAAAAGATGCTTGAACCTATCCGCGCTAGGGGTTATTACGACTATATTTTAATTGACGCGCCACCAACTCTCGGCGTGTGGGTTATGAATATTCTTTGCGCAAGCGACTACCTTTTAATTCCCGTTGAGGCTAGCCCTTGGGGGCTTTTCGGTCTTGCTAATATGTTTGATTTTACCGACCAAGTAAAGCAAATTCACCCAAGCCTTAACGTTATGGGTATAGCGGTAACTAAAGCGGACGAAAGAAAAAAATATTTTAAACAAACACTTGAAACGCTTAAGTCTATGGACGGCGTTAAAGTTTTTGATAATATCGTAAGGGTTGACAGTACGGTAGAGTGGTCGCAAGATAATTCCGTTCCCGTAGTAGCCTTTAAAAAATCAAGCAGAAGCGCGCAAGAATATACCGCGCTCGCAAAGGAGATTGAAATTTATGCCAATAGGTAAAAACGCTATTAAAAGAGTTGAAAATAACGGTTACTCTAACGTTAAAACCGAAGCCCCTGATATGATTAACAGCACGGTTATAGCAGGCACTTCAAAAGAAGTTATTGAAATGGTAGAAAAATCAGTCAATAAGGCGAAAAACACCACAAAAAAAGTGGCTCAAGTAAAAGTTGAACCCGTTACTGAACCCGCGGTTGAAGTTAAACCCACCGCTAAAAAAACTACGGCAAAAAAGTCAACCACACCTAAAAAACCCGCAGTTAAAAAAGAGGAAAAATCAAACTTTAATTTCGTAAGATTTGGCGACGATATGCCCATACATTTATTGTAGGAAAAAGCACCCGACAGGGTGCTTTTTTAATGAAATAATTACTGCGTAATTGTTAATTCATAGTATCGTATGATGAAATCCAACCTCACGGTTAGATGAAATCTTTTGTAACACAAAAGGTTGTGGATAAATTTTATATATTAAATATGTCCATAGCCATTAAAAAACCAAATCTAAACCCCTCAATATAATAATGCTCGTTTTCAATGCAATTTAGTTCTCCAATCGCATTGTCTAACTTTTTGTAAATTTCTAAAACTTCGGGTTTTTCGCTTAACTTTTTTAATAAAAGGTTTTCACACTCGTTAATGTCGTCTAAAACTAATGCTTCGTTTTCAATTTTAATCGTATCGTGCCCACCACGATTACCATAATACATGTCTTTTATCGCTGAATATTTTTTCATAATTTTCTCCTTATTGCGTAATGATAATATTATAATTCCATTTTAATGGATTGTCAACTATTAATTCCACTATTGTGGTAAAATAAATATATGGAATTATTTTGCAAGCGATTAAAAAGTTTACGAGCCGAAAAAAACGTAACTTTAATTCAATTATCAAATTATACTAACATATCAAAAAGTGCTTTAAGTAATTATGAGTTAGGATTACAAATACCAAGCGCACAAGTAATAATTATTTTGGCAAAATACTTTAACGTATCTGCCGACTATTTATTAGGATTAAAGGACTATTAAAAAACTCTCACCTTAAAAGTGAGAGTTTTTTATTGTTCTAATTTTAACTTATTTTTTAAGAACAATCTTGTCGGTAAAAAACTCCCGTTTTTTAAACGGGAGTTAAAACTTTTTAAGTTTATATCTACTTATGTTTTAAGACGTTAGAAACAAGTTAGGCGAGGCTCGACACTAAGGGGCGGACAGCACTAACCTTTTTGGTTGTGATGGTCGCAACTTAGTGGCAGTAACGACGCATAACGCCGTTTATAACGGCTTAAAAGGATTAGAGTGAGTAAAGGTCAAGCGGATCGTTGATAGGTCTTGCCATTTCTTCACTTACGTAAATAGTACCTTTAGTAAGTTGATAGATTGATGCAGGAACTTCTTTAGAAACAGGTCCGTAAAGTTGAAGACGTGAAATCATACGTTCCCAAGAGTTGTAACCACCTACGTTTTGAAGGTCGTGACGCTCAAGGTGTTCACGTGCGTGAATAACGTCCCAAGGACCGATAGTAACAGAATATCTAGGAGTGTGCCATAAAGCAGAACCGCCACCCGAGTTTTGTTGAATAGTTAAACGGTGGTTGTCTACAAAGCCTGCTTTAATGTTAAGGAATTCTTCTAAAGTATTCGCTTTAAACGCTTTGGTTTTGGGGTCGATAAACGCAGTATGACCAATCCAACCGGTAGCCGAAATGATAAGGTCAGCACCGCCGTTACCTTCTTCAGCAATCATATCTGAATAGTGGTTGATGTTTTCGTTGGTGTAGTAGTGCATTTGTTTAAGCGGAGGACGTAAGTCTTCACGGAAACTCATGTAGAACTCAGTCATAAAGTGACCGCCAAGCGAACGATACCAAGAAATAGGAGCAACGTTACCGTTTTCGTCAGCATATTCGTCCATACAGAAAGCAACGATATTTCTACCCGAAACGTTAAATTTGTTACACATTTCTACGGCTGAAGTATAAATATTTCTCCACGAGTTGGGGAAAACGATAACCGTCTTTTTATCTTCAACGTCAGATCTATAAATCCAGTTGAAAAGTTCGCACGCTACTGCACTTGACGGATGTGGAACGACTCTAATACTATAACCGTTTTTGTTAGTCGTTTCCATTTCTTCACGTTTAATATTTCTACAATATTCTAAAACTGCTTTATCTTGAGTAGGAAGCCAATCAGCAGGATTAAAATCAAATAAATTACGATTCATAACTCTACCTCCTTATAAATTCTCTTCTTTCTTGCGGATTTCGGCAAGTTTTTCTAAAATGTCGTAATCGGGCAAGGAGTTAGCCGGGGTTGCAACTTCAGGACAAACGTAGCAAGTACCTTTGTGAAGTCTCATAATCGAACCGGGGTTTTGAGGACAAATAGGTCCAAACATAGCAAGTTGAAGGGGGAATTTTTGGTGAGCAACCGAACCGCCACAAGCAACTAAATACTCAACGTCAATCCACTCTTTAGAAGCCATTAAGTCCTTAGGACCAACGGTAACTGCTTTGGGGGGAACGTTGCCGATATCACCCGAACAACCGAACATACCGCGAAGTGAATCGTGAGCAATCATTTCAGCCATAGGAGTAACGAGGCGTGAACCCATTGCTAAAAATTCTTCAGTAGTTTTAGCGGGGAAGCTTTCAGGGTCGATTGCACCGATACCGCTAGACCAACTAAGCGCAGTGTACGCAACGTCAGCGCCACCAAGTTTTGCAAGTTCGTCAGAATAAGTATCGATATTTTCTTCAGTCCAGAAATGGATGTTTTCCATTGGCATTCTAAGTTCAGCGTCAAGTCTATTATAGAAATATCTCATAAAGTGACCCGAACGGCTGTAAGGACTTTGCCAAGGAGCAACTTCGCCCTTTTCGTTAGCGTATTCGTAAAGGAAGAATACGTGAACGTTTTTAGCGCTTACTTTATACTTGTTAAGCGCTTCGGTTACGCTGATAAACACTGCGTTTTCAGGGCTAGGAAGAATAATTACAAGTTTTTCATTCTTAACGTCGCTCATTCTTATTCTTTGGAATAAGTCAACAGCGAAATAGTTATGAACGTCAAATACTACTTTGAGTTCAAAATCTGGGTTTTCAAAATTTTTACCTTGAAGCGCTCTAATATCTTTGTTAACAACCTCGTCCAAAACCTTAACGTCTTGGAAAGGAAGCCACTCAGCAGGCGCAAATTTAAAGGTGTTATTAAATGCCATTTTGTTTCTCCTTATAATAATTTAGTTCGAGGCACACCTCGATATTTTAATTATAACAAATATATTAGAAAACCGCTATATATAATAATGTTTTATTTTAGTACAATCGTGCTTTTTTTAATGTTTTTTTAACCCTTAAACCCTTTATAATATTGACTTTTTCGCTTTTTGGCGGTAAAATTAAATTATGATACATTATCAGCCGTCAACCAAACACTTTTCTCAAAACCCCGCCTTTTCGCTTATGCGGTGTGCAAGGCACTCGGAACTGCACTTTCACAACGCCGTTGAGTTTATTTACTTTTTAAGCGGTGGGCTTGAAATTTCGCTAAACGGCGTTACGTATTCGCCCAAAAAAGGGGACGTTATAGTTATAAACTCGTCTATCGTGCACTCTTTCGTAATAACCAACGCACCCGTTGACTATTACGTTTTAATCGCTAGCGACGATTATTTTAAAACTAGCGGTTTGTATAGTGAAAGCGTATACTTTACACCCTATCTTCGCGATGAAAAAGTTAAAAGTTTGTTTGAAAAAATAATTGAAGAATACGAGCGTAAAGACGAGTTTTCTAACCCGTCGATACTTTCCCTTCTTACGTCGCTTTTCGTCTATTTAAGGCGAAATTACACCTTCTTAGCGGACAAAGTTTTCCCCATTGAAAAAAAGAAGGTTAATATGGTGCGCGAGGCGATTGAATTTATTAAAAATAACTATACTGAAAGTTTTATGGTAGAAGACATCGCTAACAAATTGCATTTTAGCAAAAGTTATCTATCGCACTCGTTTAAAGACGTTACGGGTTACTCGCTAGTTGAATACGTAAACCTTGTGCGTTGCCAAAACGCACGCGCGTTACTTATAGAAGATAAGTCCGTAAGCGAAACAGCGCTTGCTTGCGGTTTTTCAGAAGTTTCGTATTTTACTAGAGTTTTTAAAAAGACGATGGGAATACTGCCGTCAGAAGCAAGTAAAGAACATTTTACGTTATACAACCACTTAGATATAAACTAAAACGCTTGGGCAAAATTGCCCAAGCGTTTTTTTATACGTTTGCCTTTTGTTTAATTTTATATAAAACTTTAGTAATCGGCTTAAACCCAACCACCATAAACACGGCGGTTGAAATCAAGTGAATTGCATAAAAATATAAGCCCGCAAGATAAACAGCAACAAAATTTACCCCAAAAAATAACGAGTTGAAAAATGAAGTTAACACCCCGAAAAACAAGGTAAATAGCGTTGCCGTTATAAAATACGGCACAAAACTTTTAAAGTTTAACTCTTTTAGTACGGCAACGGTAATAGCAAGTAAATTCCAATAGACATAATAACTTACTATAACGTCGAGCGAGGGCGGATATAAAATTATATCGGCGGTGCAAAATATTAACGATGCGATAACGCCGTCAAACCCGAAAACAAAGCAAAATGCCACGAGTAGCGTCGTTACGACTTCTACGTTAGGAATAAACGAAAGGGCGAACTTAGAAACAACAAGTACGGCGCCCATTACCCCCGCAAATGCAATTCTCTTTGCCGAAAATTCTTTATTAGCCATTTTTCTTCTCTTTTATTTTTGATACTATAAAGTAAGCAACGCCAGCAACTAAAATTACACCTGCTATAGAGAATAAAATTATAGCGGTTTTAACGTGAGCGTCAGTCGCGCCTTTGCCTTTTAACGTTTCCCCTATGATATTCCAATTTTCGTCGTACTCTGTGAATAAATACTTAAATTCTATAACATCGCCGTCTTTAATCGTTTGAGTTGATACACCACTGGCAAAATCCCCGTTTAAGGTGTAGGTGTAATAGTATCCGTTAGTTTCGTCTTGCATAACCCCTTTAAGTGAAGTGATAAATTCGCCGTATTGACTTTCTTCAGTTACGAGTTTTAAGTCGTATATATCGTTATACTCTTTCAAAACTTCTAAAACAGTTTGTTTATCAGTTGATAAAGAATATTCGTAAGAATTGTCCGCGTAAACGATTTTAAGCGTTAAATCTTTTTCGCCTTGAACAGGCTTTGGCATTACGCCCAAAACGTAAATAAGCGACATAACTACCGCTATTACTATTGAGCCTAAAAGCAGTAAAAGTTTGGTGTTTTTTAATAATTTTTTCATAAATATCTCCTTCGGGATAAGAATTTATCCCATTAAAAAATCCCTTTCCAAAAAAGGAAAGAGAATGCGCCGTAAAATTACGGTATCTCGCACTCTCCTTCGTCCAAAAGCGCTATGATAATTCGTCAAACGGTAGGTATTCCGACTATAACGGCAATGACTGTTGCGGTGGATTTGCACCACGCTTCCCCTACAGGTAAACCCCTTGGCGTTCGATATATAATTTATATTTTTATTATACTAACGTTTTATTGATTTGTCAAACGTTTTTATTAATTGGACTTAACTTCTTTTAACTCAGCCTCTATACTTAACTTAATTTTTATCTTTTTAAGTAAAGAAATTAATATAGGCATAAACATTATAATAGTTAACGCCCACGACGCCGTGTACGACCACCAAATCATACTATAGTCGTTTGTGAGTTTTACAACCGTTTCAATCCATAAAATTCTAAACACGCACGCGCCGATAAGCGATATTATCATACTAGATAAACTTTTGCCTAAGCCCCTTACCGAATAAGATAAAACTTCCATAAGACCACATAAGAAATAGGTCGTGCTCATTATAATATTTCTTGCGTTAAAGTAATTTATAACTTCAACTTGATCGGTTAGCATTTGAACTATAGGCGTTCCTAAAAGAGTTACGAATAAACCTATAACTAAACCTAAAACCGTATTGATAATAAGCGCATAAATAACTGATTTTCTTAATCTTTCATAATTGCCGGCACCGTAGTTTTGCGAAATGAACGACATTATCGCCACGGCAATTGAGTTCATACAAGCGTAGATATAAACGTCAACCTCCGCAGCGTAAGCAGAACCCGCCATAGCGTATTCGCCAAAAGAGTTTATTGACGATTGAAGCATTACGTTAGAGATTGAAAATAGCGAACTTTGAATACCCGACGGTATGCCGATTTTTAAAACTTCTACAAGTTCTTTTTTGTAAAACCTCATATATCTTGCGCGAAGTTTTACAATGCCTTTTGCCTTTACGAGCGCTATTATGCAAAGTATTGCTGAAACGCCTTGCGAAACTACGGTTGCAATGGCTACGCCTTCAACGTCCTTTTTAAGAACTAAAACGAAAAAGAGATTAAGCCCAACGTTTAACACACCGCCGATAATAAGATAAATGAGCGGTCTAATAGTATCGCCGGACGCACGCATAATAGCCGACATAAAGTTATATAAAACGATAAGCGGTGCGCCGTAAAAATAAAATCTTAAATACTTTTCGGCAAGGTCTATAACGTTGGCGTCACACCCCATAAGTTCAAGCATTATCCTTGACAAAAACTGACCGATAAGCATTATTACCGCGCCGAAAATTAGCGATAAAGGAACGCTCATACCGATTACTTTTCTAACGCTTTCTTCATCGTGCGAGCCTATATATTTTGAAACCATAACGTTTACGCCGACTGAAATACCTATAAAAAGCATAGTCAATAAACTTATAAGCGAAGTGGTTGAACCTACCGCGGCAACGGCGTTATCCCCTACGAAAATTCCAAGCACGGCAATATCCGCCGTTTTAAAAACGTGAAGTAATACGTTCGTTAAAACTAGCGGTATTGAATAAAGTATTATTTGTTTAAGTAAAGGCCCTTGAGTTAAGTCTTTTTCTACTTTTTTAGGCGGGTGCTTGTAACCGTGCACGCGCATACCAATTTTATGCATAATTTTATAGTCCTTAATATTTGCTTAAGCGCATAAAAAGAAGGTAAGAAAAATCTTACCGTCTTTTATTTTAAATTGTTATTCGTAAATAGGGAATTTTTCGCAAAGAGCAATTACCTTTTTAGTAATTTCTTCTTTCTTTTCTTCAAAGTTGTAAATAGCGTCGTAAATAAAGTCTGCTATTTGAAGCATTTCTTCCTTGCCGAAACCTCTTTGAGAAACCGCAGGCGTACCAATTCTTACACCGCTGGTAACGAAGGGGCTTTCAGGGTCGTTAGGAATAGAGTTTTTGTTTAAGGTAATGTGAACTTCGTCAAGTCTA
>JAEIGA010018848.1_pt1 | contig 10516 bp, 9 predicted proteins | sample 9270691 | NCBI WGS metagenome assembly JAEIGA01 (sample SAMN17057246, study PRJNA624740) | gut metagenome | biome: biome; isolation source: fecal sample | host: Bos grunniens | place: China: Xizang | collected 2019
CCCTGTTGTTCAAAGTCAAGTGCCTTTTTCTGTTCTGGTTTTGTCTCTGTTTTCATCAATTTCTTTATCCGTTGTCTTTCATTCAATATTTCACCGATAAGTGATGGTATAAATCCCTTAGGTTCTTTCTTGAACTTATATCCGTTCTCTGGACATTCATAGTATTCGTCTGTTGATAAACCTTCGCCGTCTGTAATTGTATCGGGGGAAATGTTCTGTGCTATGATGATGGATGGATACAGGCTTTTGAAGTCAAGGTACGCGATATTTTCAAAGAGTCCCTTTTCCGGCTCTTTGACATATCCTCCAGCATTACGCTTGGAATTCATCCTCTGGTTGTATTCACTGCTTGTTGGCTTGTTGGTTACGATGTTGTTCATATGATATGCCTTCAGCATCAGATACCATTCAATCATTTGACCGGTCGTCATACGTGCAATGTCGAAGAGTGGTTGTCCTACAAGTCTGCTCTGGGCAACGGTGAGAGGGGTGATTTTCTCACCAATTTCCATGGTGGTTCTTGCATCATCCATAGAGTAATCAAATAACTCCTCCAGTTGGTCGCCGTCTGAATCCCAGTACTCAAATATCTTGTCTCCCGGGACGTCTATTTTTTCCTCATCAAATAACTCAAGATATACCCTTTCCAGAGTATAATGATCAAGTTGCATGTACTGTCTTGCAAGCAGGTATAAATCCACATGTACTCTTCCTTTAATAATGCCTGCATTGTTAAATCCTCTTTTCTGGAATTTAACGCTGCTTCCATCCACTCCCAGGTCCAATTCAACGTCCAATACATCTGCACGCTTTTTAATGTAGGGCAAGTCAAAAACGTCCGAGTTATATCCTACAAGCATGTCTGGGTTTTCTTCCTTTATCAGTTTTACAAATCCCTTAAGCATATCCTCTTCACTGTCGAATGTTTCCACATATTCATGCCGGGACTTTTTGGTGGATAACACCTTATTTAATCCATGGTTGCTGCTTAAACTCATCATTATTATAGCGTCATCCTGTGCGTTGGGCATTCCCTGGGCATTATATACCTCAATATCAAAACTAAGAATCTTGTTTCTGGTGCTGTGTTTATGGGTATCTGCAGGACTTTCTTCCAATTTGAATAATATGACATCATCATCAATGCTCAGATTGTCATAAGTACCCTTGTCAATTGTTTTTCCATGTAATTCCAAGATGTTGCTTGGAGTTATCTGTTTGTCTATAAGATATCTTCTATAAAATGGTATGTCATATTCCCTTATCTGAATGACACTTGGCAGGTCTCTTATCGTGTCTCTCAGTTTAGGCACTTCCTGCGGGTGGTCAAATATGATTTTTATAAATTCACGTTCCACTCCGATATCAATCTTGGATTCTTTCATGCAGTTATTCAAGTCAAGCTCCTTTAATTGGCTAATGCAATTATCATAGTCATCTGACAGCACATACATATACGGTTTAAAGGAATCATCATATGCTATTATGTTTTCTTGGCTATCCGGGTCTATACCGAATAATCTGATGACTGCTTTATCGTTGAATGTTATATAATCAATATCGTTTAGAACAATTTTCTTAGTTTCCATAGAATTAAATCTATATAACTAAATATTAAAAAGTTTATATAATTATTTATAGGATTAATCAGTTACATGTGTGATATGATGACTAAGTTTAGAAAAATTAATGATGAGGACAATATCAAAAAGTTGGCTTATTGGATTTATACCACTGATGTGAAATTATTCAATAAACTTTATACAAATAAGGCCAATTCCCTGGAGGCTATAAAAAAGTTGATTATGAGTGATTACATCAATCCATATCATAGAAATTTTATCACATTATTATATGTGGATAAGCCTAGTGACGTAAAGGCGATGGCTTTATCGTTTAAAGGTAATAAAATAACCGTTACCCAGATGTACAAGGCGTTTTCTGATACGGGCTTTCTCAATGTTAAAAGTCCATTTCTTTTTGAGTATGTTAGCATCATATATTCATCATATATAAGGAACAATGATTATTACATGGCTAGTTTATATGTCCATAAGAATTATCGTAATAATTATATTGGAAGTAAGCTTGTGGAAAATATTAAACAGAAAGCCAGACAATCAAATTCCAACAACATGCTGATTGACGTGGCTGATGATAAATCATCATTAATAGACTTTTATAAGAAATTGGGCTTTGAAAAAGCTAAAATGGATTATCATACATTTATCGGAAGAAGAAATGGTTATACTACAATGGTTTATAAGATTAAATAGGGGGACTGTAAAGAATGGAAAAAGTTGATGATATAACAATAATATTGGGCAGGGGACGTGATTCAAATTCATATATTATAGGAGATGTGTTGATTGATCCGGGTTCCGGTTTTGATATTGATTATCTAAAGTCTCAAATCAAGGAAGCCGGAATTGAAATGGACGACATTAAAAAAATTGTCAATACTCATTGTCACTACGATCATATGGGTGCTGATAAGCACTTACAGGATGAATATGGATATGAGATATACATGCATCCCTTGGATAAGGAAAGTGTTGATAAAAAGCTTGATGACACTACGGTTGCCACATCATTTGGAATGACAACACCGGACTTGGATATCAAACAGTTAAACGAGGGTGATATGGTGGGAAACTATGAGGTCATACACACTCCCGGCCATACAATCGGGGGAATCTGCCTATGCAACGGTAAAAGTTTGATAAGTGGGGATACGGTATTTGCCGGTGGAAACTTTGGAAGAACGGACTTGCCTACAGGTGATTCCAGACAAATGGCCGAGTCCATATTGAAGATAGCCGACCTTGACGTTGTACAGTTATTCCCTGGTCACGGACCATATGCAATATCACAGGTATCCGAACAGATAGCCCTATCTGTTATGATAGCCTCCAGATTATAGAGGTTATGTTCACCTCCATTTTCCAATTATTTTTATTTTGCTTTTAAGAACTTTTTTTGATATTGAATTTAAGATTCGTCTTTTCTTCAAATTATTTTTAATAAAAATGATTCATGAAATTTGTTAAATGTATTAATAATACATTTCACCATCATAATTACAAAAAAGACATATACTAGATTATAGTTAGTATTATATGGAGGTCATTAATATGGACGAAGAAGTAAAAAAAATATTCACAGAACAAACCTGGTTTGTAGCAACTATGGGTGATGAACCAAATGTGGTGCCTATTGGATTTAAGATGGTGGAAGATGACGGTACAATGGTTATCGCAGATGTTGCAATGAACACAACCAGAAAAAATTTAATGGACAACGGTTTAATCGCAGTTACTGTATGTGATCCTGAAACCAAAAAAGCATACATGGCTAAAGGTAAAGTAACCTTCTTTGAAGAAGGGGAATTGGTTGATGGATTAAACAAGTTTGCCGAAGAACAGGGATTCCCATTCAGAGCAAAAGGTGCAGCAACATTCAAACCAACAGCAGTACTTGCAAAACATCCTGGTCCTGACAACGACAAAGAGATTGAATGGATATAACTCCTTTTTAGTGTCATTTGACACTACTTTTTTTTATATTGATGGTAGAATGCTGTTTTTAGTAAAGTACTTTCTTGTTTTCTTAATGGCTTTTCTTTTAACCAGTACCGTGACCGTGTCATCCTCTTGCAGTATGATGTCATTGTTAGCTATGAGTTCTTCATCGTTTTTCTCACACATTATCACAATATAATCCTTTGTTGGGCTGATTTGTCCTATGGATTTGCCTATGACTTTTTTGGCTTTAACTTTTATGTCAATTAATTCACAGTCGCCCTTACCTGATATTGATAAATCTGCAATGTTGGGTTTAATAATTAACTTTTCAATATTACTACATGCGGTAAGTTCCGGGCTTATAACCTCATTCAAACCTAATTTTTCAAACATCTTAATGTGCGTAGGATTAGCGGTACGTGCAATAATCTTATTTAGGTTATAGTTTTGAGCAACCATGCCTATAAGCAGGTTCACTTCGTCATTGCTTGTTGCGGCCACAATAATATCTGCCGTTTCAATACCTGCCTCTTCTAATACTTTTTTATTTGTAGCATCACCATTTATGATATTCACATCATCAAATTCTCCTTTTACAGCATCTATTACTTCTTCATGATTGTCTATTAGCGTGATGTCATAGTTTTCCTGTTTTTTAAGCAGTTTGATTAGTCTGATACCAACCTTTCCTCCACCTACTATTATTATATCTACCAACTTCTGCACGACTCCATATGTGATTATTATTATAAAGGTTTTCTCTATTATATTATTTATTATTAGTTAAGGATTATATTTTTTTAGTATAATTTGTCAGGTTATTATAACGATTTTTTTTATTTTTGAATTTTGACTAAATTATTAGTATTAGTGTGTATATAAATTATATATATAACCATTTTAATGTTATGTGTTGTGATAAATTATGGATTATAAAAAACTAATCGGACTATTATCTCTCGGTATTATAATATTAATTGCTATGGTACTATTTATTGGGCCGGGTAAGATAATATCTGCATTGAAGACAGCCAATATCTACTATGTACTGCTTGCTGTAATAATTCAATTTATTATTCTGGTATTATGGAATAAACGTTGGAGTATAATCTGTGATTCATTAGATATTCCCCATAGTCAACTATCCTTGTTTGCAATGACTATTGTTGGTTTGGCAGTTAATGACTTAACACCTAGTGGTCGTAGTGGTGGAGAACCAGTCAGGGCATATCTTTTATCAAAAGATTCCTCCGTAAAGTTCAAAGAGACATTTGCAACTGTAATGGGGGATAAGTTATTTGACACGCTTCCATTTATGGTACTTGCAATATTTGCAATATGCTATTTAATGTCATATTTTCACTTGAGTTCTACATTATTTTCACTACTGATGGTTTCATTGATATTATTTATAGTGGTACTGTTGTTTATAATATATATCTCAATAAATGAGGAATTTGGATTAAAAACTATCCAATGGACATTTAGGATGGCTAGACGTTTTACTTCCAAAGATCTAATAACACATGAAAAAAAGGCCGTTTCATCATTAATTGGTTTTCAAAATAGTTTAAAATATCTGATGAAAGATCGTAAATTATTGATTCAGGCTACAGTCATTTCATTTGTGGTATGGTTTTTAGAACTTTTCAGGGTATATGTGGTATTTCTGGCATTTGGACAAACCGTGTCCATTGGTATGATTGCATCAGTATTTTTAGTCTCATCATTAATCGGTGTAATTCCGGCTTTACCTGGAGGTTTAGGATCTATTGATGGTGTAATGATATTGTTGTACTCCATGGCGGGAATTTCCGCATCAATAAGTACGGCCGCTACATTTGTAGAACGTATGATATCATTATGGATGGTTATTATTATGGGTGTAATACTATTACCATTCTATGGTAAGGATGTATTGGACAAAGTGGGATTGGATTAAATGCAAACCCCTCTTTTAATTATTATTTTTTTATAGGCTTATTTTTTTATTTTTAATTTTTATACTGGGAAGTGATTATTTTATGGATTCAATTGTTATAGAAGATACATATGCAGAAGCATTCAAGACAAAGGCAGCTTACCTGTTAATTACAGCTGCAACCAAGGAGTTAGCATATACCGCGGCTGTTGAAGCTACTGGTTTTGCAACATCATTTATAGGTTGTCCTGCAGAGGCGGGTATAGATGAATATGTGGACGTTGATAAAACTCCGGATAACAGGCCGGGTTATTCAATAATAATCTGTCAAAACTCCACTAAAAAGGTAGAAGAACAATTATTAAACAGGATAGGTCAATGCGTATTGACCGCAGCCACAACATCGGTATTTAACTTACTGCCGGATAGTGATACTCAAACAAATCTCGGATTTAAGCTATCATTCTTTGGTGATGGATATCAGGAAAAGATTGAAAAATATGAAAAAACATTGTATAAAATACCGGTGATGAGTGGAGATTTTCTCATAGAGGAAAACTTCGGAATATGCGATGCAGTAGCTGGAGGTAATTTATATATAATGGCAAAATGTCAACAATCAGCACTTACGGCAGCTATTGCAGCAGTTAATGCAATAAAATCAGTCCCTCATGTCATAACGCCGTTTCCTGGTGGAATAGTGGCATCAGGTTCTAAGGTAGGTTCACATAAATATTCATTCATGCATGCAACTACAAATGAAGCCTACTGTCCTACATTGAAAGATAAAATAGATAACTCCAAGTTATCATCCGACTGTAATGGCGTCTATGAAATAGTATTTGATGGACTTACTCAAGAGGATGTTGAAGTTGCAACACAGAAGGCCATAACAGCTATCAAAACCATACCTGATGTACAGGTAATATCTGCCGGTAACTTTGGAGGAAAGCTGGGTGAATATAAGATAAAGTTAATAAATGAATAAAACGATTAAAGAGGTAGTCTGATGAAAGAAGTACTAACGCCCCTTGAAATGAGGTGTGTTGATAAAAATACCGAGTATAATAAATTACCTACTCTTGTATTGATGGAAAATGCCGGCAGTCAAATAGCATCATATATAGTTGAAAATTATCCGGACAAGAAGAAAGTATCATTGTATGCAGGTACTGGTGGAAACGGTGGAGATGCTTTTGTCGCGGCAAGACACCTTTTAAACCATGGTTACAGGATACATCTTGTCTTGCTGTCAAGGCCCGAGAACATAAAAAATAAGGATTCAATCCTAAACTGGAATGTAATTGAGCATATCTCCAAGGCGGATGGGAATATTAGAATCAGCGTCATAACTGATTCAACACAACTAAAACCGGACAACAGTGATATAATAGTCGATGCAATATTGGGTACCGGTATAAACGGTAAACTTAGACAGCCCGTATCAAAGGCAATTGACATAATCAATTACTCTCCTGCCATCAGATTATCGGTAGATGTACCTTCCGGTTTAAATCCTCTAAGTGGGGAAGTATTTGATAAATGTGTGGTGGCACATAAGACATTGACCCTGCATAAGAAGAAAACTGGTTTACTGGATGCTCAAAGTTCCTATGTAGGGGAGGTGGTGGTTCTTGATATTGGAATACCAAGGGTATCGGAAAAATATGTCGGCGAGGGTGACTTGCTTAAAATACCTAAGGTGGATGCAAACAGCCATAAGGGACAAAACGGTTCAGTATTGATAGTTGGATCCAATAAGGACTATGTGGGGGCTGTCATATTTGCCGCTGAAAGTGCACTGAAGTCGGGTATTGATCTGGTCTATATAGTTGCACCAAACTCCAGTGCTGATATAATTAAATCTTATAATCCTGAATTCATAGTTAGAAAAGTAGATGGGAATGTTCTAAGCCTTGATTGCTATGATGATGTTTGTGAATTATCTAAAAGGGTGGATTCCATATTGATAGGTTCCGGTGCAGGCTTGGATGATACGACCGCCGAATTATATAATAAAATGGTGAATGATATAGATAAGCCTATCATAATAGATGCCGATGCATTGAAACTAGTGGATAAAGAAAAGATTATTAAAGCAAATACTATCTTAACGCCACATCATGCGGAATTTGAGAAGTTCTTTTCAATTAAATTGCCCTCTGGTTTTGATGAGAAAATAGATATATTAAGGAAGTTGTCAATAGAATATAATACAACAATAGTACTTAAAGCAAAAACGGATATCATTGTAAATTCCGATGATTATAAATTAAATGATACGGGTAATGCGGGTATGACAGTTGGAGGAACCGGTGACATATTGGCGGGTATGATAACGGCTTATTCAACAAAAATGAACCTCTTTGACTCTGCATGTATATCCACATTTATTATAGGGCAGGTGGCAGATAAACTGCTTGATGAAAAAGGATATGGCTACACTTCAAATGATATACTGGAAAACATATAGTTATCAATTAATGTTTAAATGAGACTATTTATTATTTAAAAATAGGATTATTAATAATCTTTTAAGGCTATCTCTTATTTAAAAAACGATTATTTAAAAAAATATTGGAAAAAATGGTTTAAATAAAGTATATACTTAGTATATACTAACTTTTTTTGTTTAATTTTATTAAAATATTATTGAAAGTAATACCAGTAAGAATGTCCCCAGAACTCCTCCAAAACCGGATATTGCTACAGTAATAATGTTTATAGGTACATTAATTCCCGGAATAATATTTACAAGTCCAAGGGTTATCCAACCAAACGCCAAATGCATGACTATTTTCAGAATGGTTCCACCATATTCAAGTATCAGTTTAAATGCCAGGATTAATATAATAAATAATATAAATAATACTATTATTTCTTCAAGTAGCATGTGATTCCTCCTTTGGGTGACTTATTATGTATTTATATTTATAATTATAAATCTTTTGTTGTTTAAACAATTTATTATTTTAGTTATTCCTAAATTTTAATACTTTTATATACTCAAGAAATGATATATAATAATAACTTATAACTATTCAATCATTAAAATAAGGGGGTGCCAAAGGTTAGTATTTTAAAATATATAGTCATAAATACTCTAATTGGTGAAATAACAATTGTCTGGGATGATACCAATATGATTTTAAAAGAGATTCTTCTTCCGGACAACAATACCAAAAAATGTAATCTTGGAAACATCAGTTATACTGGAGTAATTTTTGAAAATCATCCGGACAGGTATATTCATACATTGATGTCAAAGATTAAGGATGCTATCATCGGACGTGAAGTTAAATTTGACATAGAAAAACTGGACTTATCAGAGTTAACAGATTTCCAAAGGATTGTCTTAGAAAAGCAATTTGAAATTCCGCACGGTAAGGTTACATCCTACAAGGAACTGGCTAAAATGATAGAAAAACCACGCAGTGCAAGACCAACAGCTAATGTATTGGCATCCAATCCATTTCCGATAATCATTCCATGTCACAGGACAGTTCTTGCTACTTGGGAAGTAGGAGGATATGCGGGAATTAAAAATAATTACTATAAGAAGTTTTTACTAACAAATGAGGGAGTAAAAATTTCCGATGATATCGTTGATGAATCATGCAGGTATGTCTACAATAAATAACCTCCCATTGATACTTTTTTTTAGAATTCTAATTCTTCTTTTTATCCTAATTATACCGAATTCTTCAAGATTGATCTACTATTAATTACCAAAAAATCATTTATTTGATTTATGCAATCTTTGAATTGCTAATTCCGTAAATAAAATGAAATCTATTGTAAAAATCTATTTATGAAGGTTATGGGAAATATTTTTTAAAAAAAAGTGGATGGATGAAGTTTTTTCATCTAATTCTATTTTTTAGGTGAAATGTCCTCATCTTCATCTAATGCTACTCTCATTGTATCAGAATCTTGAGGTAAGTATCTTAAGAAGTCATCAGCTGCTCTTCTTACATCACTAGAACCAATGATGTATCTACCGGCAATAATGATGTCAGCACCATTTGCTATAGCTTTATCAACTTTTTCAGGTGTTACTCCTCCGGCAACAGCTGCAAGTCCTTTATCGCCAAGTTTAGCCTTAATGTCTTTGATATTACCCCATTCGGATGCTTGATCATCATCATTTTGTTTCATGGTTTCAGTATCAATGTTTCTGTGTAACAATACTATGTTAGGTTTGAATTGGAGTTGATCAAGTTTTCCAAGTATGTCATCAACGTTCATCATGTCTAGTATTGAGTAAATACCCTGTTTGGTACATTCATGTATGGCCTTGTCAATTGAATCGACAGTTCCAAGACCTGATATTGCAACAGCATCGGCTGTCTCGTCAGCAGCCATTTTAACTTCTACTCTTCCAACGTCTAATGTTTTAAGATCTGCTATGATGAATGCTCCAGGTCTTTCTTCTCTTATCTTACTGATGATTTCAACACCGAATTTTTTGACAAGAGGAGTACCTGCTTCTATAAGAATTCTTTCACGTTTAGGTAAATCTCTTATAATGCTACGCATTTTCTCTTCATTATCTAAGTCAAGTGCTACTTGTAAGTAAGGTGGGTTCCATAATTTCATGGCTTTGAATCCCATTATTGGGTGTGTTCCTCTGTCTTTTTCTGCCAATACTTTTTCTACATTTGGATATCCTTCAAATGCACGTCTAATTGCAAGTTTTGTTGCACCATAATTGTATTGGTATATTTTACGATAATCTTTTGCGGATGGATCAATAAATACATTAACCATTATAACGATATCGTTAACTTTGTTTTTTGGTATAATGTCTTCTTCTACAGCATCTGCCACTGCTCTTCCCACAGCAGTCTGTGCTGGACCAAATATTTTGCTTGCATCCTCCAAGTTTTGTACTGTAACTTTAGGGATGATAAGAGTTGCAGGTTTTGCGGGTAAGTTTGGTCTTATTACTGATAATAATGGTGTGTGTCCTACGGACATACTGGCCATATTATTAGCAAAAGCATGCCCAACTGGACCATCTTTGTCTCCGATTATCAAATCAATATGTGCTAATTCAGGACCGTTTCCA
>JAEIGA010018849.1_pt1 | contig 10515 bp, 8 predicted proteins | sample 9270691 | NCBI WGS metagenome assembly JAEIGA01 (sample SAMN17057246, study PRJNA624740) | gut metagenome | biome: biome; isolation source: fecal sample | host: Bos grunniens | place: China: Xizang | collected 2019
TTCAAGTGCTTGTTCCATCGCTTCTAAACCTAGCTTTATTCCATTATCACTCTCTACTTGCCACTTTTCCTTATATTGCTCTAAACCTGTAATCATGCTAGTTCCTCCTGTAAAAACGTACGTACCTCTGCAATAAAATATAGTGACCCTGTAATAATAAGTAACTCCTGCTCTTGTAATTTCTCGTATTGCTCTCGAAGTAACGCTCGCCAATCTTTATTAATCATTTTTCGCTTATGGGTACTTTCAGCTGCTAGTACTTCTGCCTTTGTTGCACGTGGCAAATGGATTTCAGTAAAGTATATTTCTGTCGCTATTTTGTCCATCATGCGAATGCTAACGCCGTGATCTTTATCTTGCAGTGCAGCATAAACAAACTTATAGCGCTTGTTTGGAGCGACTTGTGCTAACGTCGCAAGTAATGCAGCCGTTCCTTCTGAATTATGAGCACCGTCCAAAATAACGTTTGGTAAAATACGCTCAAATCGGCCGTCCCAGCTAGCACTCCTTAAACTATGCCGAATCACATTATCACTAATTGTCGGATCAAAGAGTAGCGCAGCCGTAATCGCTAATGCTGCGTTATCTAATTGATGTCCCCCAGCCATTTTTACTTTTACATCGTCTAATCGTCGTCCTAATGCTTCGTATGTAAATGTTTGATGTGCTGCGTTTTTATGAATGGTAATCGTATCCTCCAGCATATAAAGCGGTGCCTTTTTGTTTTGTGCGATTTCACAAATAACTGACCGCGCTTCCTCATTACGTACACCAACAACAACTGGTTTATGTTCCTTAATAATGCCCGCCTTTTCGCTCGCTACTTGTGCAAACGTATCCCCTAACATGTCTGTATGCTCTAGCGAAACAGTCGTAATAACACTTACTTCTGGAACAAGCACATTTGTTGAATCGAGCCGTCCGCCAATTCCTGTTTCAATTAATGCTACATCCACTTTTTGCTTGGCGAAGTATTGAAACATAATTAGCGTTACAAATTCAAAAAAGCTCGGGAATTTCCCGTCTAATTCTTGGTCTACTACGCGTACAACTTCATTTGCATAATACACAAAATCATCATCCGATATTTGTTGTTTATTAATCGTTACTCGCTCATTTGCTCGTTCCAAATGCGGAGAAATAAATGCACCTACCGTTAAACCATGATTCATTAAAATTTCTCGTGTTGCATTTAATGTAGATCCTTTACCGTTGGACCCAGCAAAGTGAATAAATTTCGTTTTACGCTCTGGATTACCTAATGATGCTAATATTTTTCGAGCCGATTCAAGCGGCTCACCTTTATATTGACTTGCTTTTAATGTAAAAATAAAATCCGTGCATTGTTTCATCGTTCGGAACAAAGCGATTCCCCCTAGACTGTCTTCATGTACCTTTGTCTATTATGCGCTTGAAATTGTCTAATAACTAGTATCATTTGTCTATTATTGTGCTTATTTTGTCTAATAATCCTGTTAGTTTGTCTATTAAATAGAAAAAGGAGATACCGATACCCGGCATCTCCTTTGAAAATCTTACATATTTTTCAGTTCTGCTAAACGTTTTTCTACAGTTGAATACTTTTCTTCGTAATCTGCAAGCTTTTCACGCTCTGCATTTACTAACGCTTCCGGTGCTTTTGATACGAATTTTTCATTCGATAATTTACCAGATACTAATTTAACTTCTTTCGCCCACTTTTCAAGCTCTTTTGATAGACGAGCAATTTCTTCCTCGATATTAATTAAGCCTGCAAGTGGTAAGAATAACTCTGCTCCTGAAACAACCGCTGACATTGTTTGGCCTGGTGCTTGAATGCCTTCACCAATTTCAAGCGTTTCTGGGTTACAGAACTTTTCGATATATGCTTTATTTGCAACTAGCACATCTGCTGTCGCTGCATCTTTCGCTGAAATATAAAGCGATACTTTTTTGCTCATTGGTGTGTTTACTTCCGCACGAATGTTGCGTACTGCACGGATAATGTCCATTAGTAACTTCATGTCGCCTGATTCAGCTTCAAAGTTAAACTCAGGACGTACTGTTGGCCATGCTGCTACTGTAATTGACTCACCTTCATGTGGAAGGTGCTGCCAAATTTCTTCTGTTACAAACGGCATGAATGGGTGTAATAAACGCATCGTATTGTCTAATACATACGCTAATACAGAGCGAGTTGTTTTCTTCGCTGCTTCATCTTCACCGTAAAGTGGTAATTTCGCCATCTCGATATACCAAGAACAGAAATCATCCCAAATGAAGTTGTAAAGCTCACGACCTACTTCACCGAATTCATATTTGTCAGAAAGTGTCGTTACACGATCAATTGTATTATTTAAACGAGAAAGAATCCATTTATCAGCTGTTGATAATTCGCCTGTTAAATCAATTTCACCGTATGTCATGCCTTCCATGTTCATTAATGCGAAACGAGAAGCATTCCAAATTTTGTTGACGAAATTCCAAGTTGATTCAACTTTCTCAGTTGTGTAACGTAAATCTTGGCCTGGTGAAGAACCTGTTGCTAAGAAGTAACGTAATGAGTCAGCACCGTACTGCTCAATTACTTCCATCGGGTCAACACCGTTACCTAGCGATTTAGACATTTTGCGACCTTCTGCATCACGTACTAAACCGTGGATTAATACATCTTTGAATGGACGTTCGCCAGTGAATTCTTTTCCTTGGAAAATCATACGGCTTACCCAGAAGAAGATGATGTCATAGCCCGTTACTAATGTATTTGTTGGGTAGTAACGCTTGAACATTTCAGACTCTTCATTTGGCCAATCCATTGTAGAGAACGGCCATAATGCAGATGAGAACCACGTATCAAGCACGTCTTCATCTTGCGTCCAGTTTTCGCTATCTGCTGGTGCATCTTTACCTACGTAAATTTCACCTGTTTCATTGTGATACCAAGCTGGAATTTGGTGACCCCACCATAATTGACGTGAAATACACCAATCATGAATGTTTTCCATCCAGCGGTTATATGTGTTTTCGAAACGATTTGGTACGAAGTTTACTTTTTCATCTTCCTTCGCTTGCATTGCAAGAGCTTCTTCAGCTAACGGCCCCATTTTTACGAACCATTGTGCTGAAAGGTAAGGTTCAACTACTGCACCTGAACGTTCAGAGTGACCTACTTGATGCGTATGTGGCTCGATTTCCACTAACACACCAGCTTCTTGTAAATCAGCTACGATTTGCTTACGGCATTCAAAACGATCCATACCGTTGTACTTGCCTGCAAGCTCATTCATCGTACCGTCTTCATTCATCACTAAAATACGCTCTAAGTTATGACGGTTCCCTACTTCAAAGTCGTTCGGATCATGTGCTGGTGTCATTTTTACAACGCCTGTACCGAAATCTTTGTCTACGTAATCATCTGCTACGATTGGAATTTCGCGACCTACGATTGGTAAAATAACTGTTTTACCTACTAAATGTGCATAGCGCTCATCTTCAGGGTGTACAGCTACACCAGAGTCACCTAACATCGTTTCTGGACGAGTTGTTGCAACACGTAATTTCCCAGAGCCATCCGCAAGTGGGTATTCCATATGATAAAAGGCACCTTCTACCTCTTTATGGATTACTTCGATATCTGATAGCGCTGTTTTCGCTGCTGGGTCCCAGTTAATAATACGCTCACCACGGTAAATTAAACCTTTTTCGTATAATTTTACGAATACTTCTTTAACGGCATCTGATAAACCTTCATCTAATGTGAAACGCTCACGAGAGTAGTCAAGTGCAAGACCTAATTTAGACCATTGCTGACGAATGTGAGAAGCGTATTCTTCTTTCCATTCCCATGTTTTTTCTAAAAATTTCTCACGGCCAAGGTCATAACGAGAAAGACCTTCCCCACGTAATTTTTCTTCTACTTTTGCCTGTGTCGCAATACCCGCGTGGTCCATACCTGGTAACCATAACGCATCATAGCCTTGCATGCGCTTCATACGGATTAAAATATCTTGTAATGTTGTATCCCAAGCGTGACCAAGGTGTAATTTACCTGTTACGTTTGGCGGTGGGATTACGATTGAGTATGGCTCTTTATCACTTTCTGGCTGTGCCTCGAAAAACTTCCCTTGTAACCACCATTCATAACGACCAGCTTCTGTGCCTTGTGGATCGTACTTTGTTGGCATTGTGATTTCTGTCATAATCATTCCTCCTAAAAATATAAAAACTCCCTACGTCTAAAAAGGACGAGGGAGTTAAATTCGCGGTACCACCTTTAATTCCAATGAAGATGTGACTCCAATTGGCACTTAATTCGTTAACGGTGTTTAACCGGCACTTTACTACTATTCGTTCATAAAGGCTGCTCCTAGGCTACGTTCAAAAACCATCATGCAGAAACTTCTCAGCTACCGTTTCCTCTCTTATCGCACTACTTGTTTTTTACTCTTCCTATTCACTGCATCAAATATTGAATTTAAAAGTTATTGTAATCAATTTATGCATGATTTTCAAGCAAAGTTACATAATTTTCGTCATTGTTTCTTTAAATAGCGAAGTTGCATTATCATTATGCTTTAAAAATGTACAATATTTGCCTAAGATTTTGTGTCTTATATAAGTGTGCCCGAATAAACTGTATTAAGCGTTCTTCGACACGAATTGGATTTAACCCGCATTAACGGGCAGTATTTTTGAGCACATACCGAGATTAAAATGAAAGGAAGTTATGAAAATGAAACGACCTTACAACCCTTATTTATTACCCCCTTGGCTTCGTAAAACACGTTTTTATTGCCGACAAATTATTTTACCTATCGTAATATTCCAAGCAATTCGTACGCTATTATTACCAACTACAGGTGATATTATATTCCTGTGTCTTTTATCATTGATTGCTTACTTACTGTTGACGGATTTTATTTAAAGGTACAGATTGTTTTCGATAACTATCCTCTAATTGGAATATAAACTCTGTATTATCATCTTCTCTATGTTCTAAAATTCTGTTTATAGACTCGTTTACATAGTCATTTCTCGTTTCATGACTAGATTCATCATTTGTAGATTCTTCTATTAGTTCTTCTACAATTTGTTGCACAGGCTGTATCCAAATTTCTTCTTTAACCTCCACATTTGGCTCCTTTTTAGTTGCTATCTTTTCCTCTGCTATTGGCTCTACTACTTGCTTTACCTTTTCCTCCGCTATTGGCTCTACTATTTGCTTCGCCTTTTCCTCTGCTATTGGCTCTATCATTTGTTTGACCTGTTCTTGTACTTTTTGCTCAACCATTTCCTCTATTTTCGCTTGCGCTTTCATTTCTTCTATAATCTGCTCTTTAATATCTACTTTTGGTATTTCTAAATAGTTTTCTTGCTGTACCTCGTCTGTCGTTGTAGTAAGTTCATCATACACACAAATGACTTGCCATGCGACATGTAGTGAATCTTGGCAATTTGTTTTTATATCCTCTACGCGTAAATCCTTTAACTTTGCATTTGGGAGCTCTAAGCTAAATGGTATAGCATATTCAAAATATCCTTCGTCACCTTCCAAATCAATATGTTCGATTAATGTACCTGCACTAAGTTGCCCTTGTCTTTCTAACCCAAAGCGAACTTTAGCTGTTATATGATAGATCCCTCGTATATGAATGACTTCCATCAACTCTTGAGCTTCCCAATTTACTTGAACATTTATTTTCTTTTCTTCTTTCACACAACCTAATTCAAGCGGAAACGTAAACACTTCCTCAACTTCCCATTGCTTTGTAAGCGACAAAAAAATCCCTCCTTGCAACACCGTATGCACACAGGAGGGATTTATTCATCAATATCTCGTCTAACTATTTGTTACTTAAATGAAAAGAAGCAGGCATACTCACCTACTCCTTTTCATTAATTAGCGCGCTAATTTTTCAAATACTTTATGGAATGCATCGACTGTTTTTGCGATATGCTCTTCGGTATGTGCAGTAGAGATAAACATTCCTTCAAATTGTGATGGTGGTAAGAAAATGCCTTCTTCCGCCATTAATTTAAAGTATTCAGCAAATAACTGTAAATCCGATGTTTTTGCTGATTCAAAGTCTACTACATCTTCATTTGTGAAGAAGAAACCAATCATAGATCCAGCACGGTTTACTGTGTGCGGGATATTATATTTTGTCGCAGCCGCGCGGAAACCGGCTTCTAATTGATCGCCTAGCTTTTTAAAGTACTCATATGAATCTTTATTTAAGCGAGAAAGCGTTTCATAGCCTGCCGTCATTGCAAGTGGATTACCTGATAACGTACCTGCTTGATAAATCGGACCTGCTGGCGCAATTTTTTCCATAATGTCACGTTTACCAGCAAAAGCACCTACAGGAAGTCCACCACCGATTACTTTACCTAATGTTGTTAAGTCTGGTGTGATGCCGTAATAGCCTTGTGCACAGCCGTAATCTACACGGAAGCCCGTCATTACCTCGTCAAAGATTAACACTGTACCATATTGCTCTGTAAGTTCACGTAAGCCTTTTAAAAACTCTGGCTTCGGTGGTACAACGCCCATATTACCTGCAACAGGCTCTACGATAACAGCTGCTAAATCAGCACCGTATTTTTCAAATACTAATTTCGCCGATTGTAAATCATTATACGCTACTGTTAACGTATTTTTCGCAATATCAGCTGGAACCCCTGGAGAATCAGGTAAACCAAGTGTTGCTACACCTGAGCCGGCTTTAATTAATAAAGAATCACCATGTCCATGATATGAACCTTCGAATTTTAAAATTTTATCGCGTCCTGTATAGCCACGTGCAAGTCTTAGCGCAGACATTGTCGCTTCTGTACCAGATGAAACAAAACGAATCATTTCAATACCTGGTACGCGGTCCATTACTAATTTTGCTAATTGATTTTCAGAAAGCGATGGTGCACCAAAAGAAGTTGCTTTCGTAGCTTGCTCCTGGATTGCTTTTACTACGTTTGGCTCTGAATGCCCTAAAATAAGTGGTCCCCATGATAAAACGTAGTCAATATATTCATTGCCATCAATATCACGAATGATAGCCCCTTGACCTGATTCCATGAAAATCGGATCCATATTAACAGATTTAAATGCACGAACAGGGCTATTTACACCACCTGGCATTAAATGAACTGCTTCTGCAAATGCTTGTTTCGACTTTTCATATGAGCGCATATTATTTTTCCTCCAACCAACGTGCCACATCTTTTGCATGGTACGTAATAATTAAATCTGAACCTGCACGTTTCATACCAAGTAATGTTTCCATTACGACTGATTTTTCATCAATCCAGCCATTTTGCGCGGCTGCTTTCACCATTGCATATTCGCCTGAAACATTGTAAGCAACTACTGGTACAGGGAAATTATTTTTTACATCGCGAATAATGTCCAAATATGCTAATGCTGGTTTAACGATTAAGAAATCCGCACCCTCTTCTACATCTGAAGTTGCTTCGCGAATTGCTTCTAGGCGGTTTGATGGATCCATTTGATACGTTTTACGATCGCCAAATTGAGGCGCACCATCTGCTGCATCCCGGAATGGTCCATAGTAGCTAGACGCATATTTTACTGCATACGACATAATTGGAATGTGCTCAAAGCCTGCAGCGTCTAAACCTGCACGGATTGCCGCAACAAAGCCATCCATCATGTTTGATGGCGCAATAATATCTGCACCCGCCTCTGCTTGAGAGATTGCCGTTTGCGCAAGTAAATTTAATGAAGGGTCATTTAAAATTTCTTCCCCTTCGACTACGCCACAGTGACCATGATCTGTATATTCACATAGACAAGTATCCGCAACAACTAGTAGCTGTGGCGCTCGCTCTTTCACAAATCGCGTTGCTTTTTGAATAATACCGTGATCATGGTAAGCACCTGAGCCTACTGCATCCTTCTCAGCTGGTAAACCAAATAAAATAACGGCTTTAATACCTAATCCAACGACTTCATCAATTTCAGCACCTAAGTTGTCTAATGATAGTTGAAAAACACCAGGCATTGATGATACTTCGTTACGAATATTTTCACCTTCCGAGACAAAAATCGGATAAATTAAATCTTCTTTGTGTAAGTATGTTTCTTTTACTAATGCTCGCATCGCAGCATTCGCACGTAAGCGGCGATGACGTTGGAAATAAAGCTCTGTCATGATGATTCCTCCAATAAAATGATTTCCTCAACTATAGATTGCATCGTATAAGTTGTTGGTTGCACATACACATCCACACCGAGGTTACGTAGTGCAACGGCTGTAATATGGCCAATTGCTGCAGCACGAATAGTCGACCAGCCAACAATTGGCGCGATGTATCGGTTGAATACTGCAACAGCAGACGGACTTGCAAAAATAACAATCGCTTGCTGACTGATGAGCAATTCCGTTAACGGCTTGACAGACGATTTATTCGTAACTGTCTCATAAACAGTCCATTCAACAACATTTGACACGCCTTCACGAATCGTTGGTTTTGCTAAACTCCCACGTAAAAACAGCTTACTTTCTGTAGCAGCTGAGACATCCGGGAATTCCCGAATAAACACATCAGCACTGAAAATGGATGGTTCAAAATGTACAGACATCCCGTACTTATTCAATAACTCTGTCGTTTTGGCACCGACAGATGCTATTTTACAAGTAAGTTCCTGTACATTTATTCCTATTCGTTGACACTTTTCTATTAAAGCTTGTACTGCATTTTGGCTCGTAAAAATAAGCCAATTGTAAGTATTCAAATTTGCAAGTTTGTCTGCATCATCTGCTGACTGTCGTTCTCTCGTATCGATTAATGGGAAAACAGCACATGTACCGCCATTTTCTTCAATGAATTGTTTAACAGACGTTGTTTTATTTGAGCCTGTTAAAACAATCGTTTTTCCACGTAAACGATTACTCGGCATCTAACTCAGCCTTTACGCGCTGAATTAAGTCAAATGCTCCTTGCTCAGTTAAACGTTTTGCTAACTCTTTCCCTACTAAATCAGCATCTGTACCTGTTACTGTTTCTTTGTATGCAACGGATGCATCTGGTGCTGCTACTAAACCTGTTAATGTAATCGTATCACCATCTATTGTCGCATAACCTGCAATTGGTACTTGGCAACCGCCATCCATTGCTGCTAAGAAAGAACGCTCCGCATGTGCTGATTGCCAAGTATTTGCGTCTGTTAATTTTGCAAGCTCAGCTAATAATTCCGCATCATCCGCACGACACTCGATACCAAGTGATCCTTGCGCTACAGCTGGTAAGCAAATATCTGTATTTAGGTACTCCGTTACAACCTCATCGCTCCAGCCTAAACGTTTTAACCCGGCTGCTGCTAAGATGATTGCATCATAGTCTTCTGTTTCAAGCTTATTTAAACGTGTATCTACATTTCCACGAATCCATTTAATCTCAAGATCTGGACGTACTTGTAATAATTGTGCACTACGACGTAGCGAGCTTGTCCCAACTACTGCACCTTTTGGTAAATCGGCGAATTTCACATTACCTTTTGAAATAAACGCATCACGTGCATCTTCACGTGGTGGGATACAACCAATTACTAATCCTTCTGGCAGTACTGCTGGCATATCTTTCATTGAGTGTACAGCGAAATCGATTTCTTTATCATAAAGCGCTTGCTCGATTTCTTTCACGAATAAACCTTTGCCACCTACTTTTGATAACTGTACATCTAAAATACGGTCCCCTTTTGTGACAATTTCTTTTACTTCAAACTCAAACGGTACACCTGCTGCTTTCAATTCATTAATGAACCAGTTTGTTTGTGTTAATGCTAATTTACTTTTACGAGACCCTACAATAATTTTTCTCAACATAATCCTACCTTTCCGCTAATACCATAAATGAAAGTTCGACAGTTTATTGCCAAGGAAGAAATTAACGACCGTTAATAAAAATACATAAATTTGTATCCACGCATAATTTGTCCCTATCAACTTTCCACTTCGATGTAATAATAAAATAATTAAATAAACGATTGTAATTATAAATGATCCGACAATTTTAATATCAAACACGGATAACCCATCTAATGTCATTAAAGCCCATTCTAATCCTAAAATAAGGCTAATGAAAAGCAACGGTACCCCGACTAGCATAGAATTGCTCATCCAACTGCTCATTTGCTGTAATGAAGGTAAACGAGACCAAAGTGCGCTTATCTTTTTTTGTTTTAAAATGCGATATAAAATTAAGTACAATATCGAAAATACGAACGATAACGAAAATGCCGCATAAGACATAATAGCAAATGAAATATGGATAACGAGCATTTCAGACACGAGTGAATCTATCACCATTGGCTGTACTTTTTCAGCTGGTGCAAATAAATGAATTGTGACAAATACAAAGCTTAAAACATTAACGAAGAACACAGGCATATCAACACGTGCAATACAATGTAGTACAATAGACAATGTCGTTAATAGCCATGCATAAAAGTATATTCCTTCAAACAAGGACAATATCGGAAATCTTTTACTTTCAATAATAAATAACACAAAGAAA
>JAEIGA010018850.1_pt1 | contig 10515 bp, 5 predicted proteins | sample 9270691 | NCBI WGS metagenome assembly JAEIGA01 (sample SAMN17057246, study PRJNA624740) | gut metagenome | biome: biome; isolation source: fecal sample | host: Bos grunniens | place: China: Xizang | collected 2019
ACAAACGGCATAACCGAAGACGATATGGCAGGTCTTGCCGACTATGATGAAAAATTCCGCATCATTGCCGAAAACGGCCTTATCCACGCAAATGCACAGTTTTTCTTCTCCTATTTTATTGAGCCTCTGATTTCAAACAACGGCGGTTTTATCGGAAACGAGCCGTCCGATTCAGCAAAAGCTTACCTTGAAACAGTCAGCCGTTACTGGGTTGCAAGATACGGCGCATATCCCGTTATCTGGACTCTCGGACAGGAGGTTGACAACGATTTCTATTGGAGCGAAACCAACCATCCCGAATGGGGGTTGGAAAACAATCCTTACAAGCTTGTTGCGGAATATATAGCAAAACACGATGCTTATGACCATCCGCTTTCCGCGCATCAGGAAAACACGGGAGCAACCGCTGCTTACGGCAACGGCGAAGGCGCGAGCGACGAATGCAAAGTTTATCACAAAGACGCTGAGCCCTCCTGCTTCAGAGACGTAAAGGCGCATGATTTCTATGCTGCGCAATGGCATCCCACAAAAACGGGGCAGATTAATTTCGGCATCACCAAAGATTACTGGTACAATTCACAAGGAAAACCCGCTATCAATTATGAGGGGCAGTATTGCTACCTGTGGACAAAAAATTTCGGCTCACGAATGCAAGGCTGGGTTGCTTACCTCAACGGAATGTACGGCTACGGCTGGGGTGGTCATGATACATGGAGCTACCTCAACGTTTATGACGAAGAAAACGACAGCTCCGACGGCGTTGATACAATCACAAGCGAGGAAAAAATCAACGCAACATGGCAGGATACGCTTGAATACGCGAGTTCATACCAGGTCGGCTATATGCGCAGATTTATGGAAAAAGCCGAGTGGTATAACCTCATTCCGAGGTTTGATAACAAGGCATATTTCGTGCCTGCAAACAACGTTTATTATTCATACGCAAGCAACGAAAGCAACACGGAAATCGTGATTTATTTCTATTCATTCACCGATGAATCCGTTGCGCAGAAGGCAAACACAAAATTTTACGGCGGAATTAAAACAGGCACCGTCGGCTCGCTCACGCCAAACGGAAGCTATACTTATCAATGGTTTGATCCGATAAGCGGAGAATACTCCGAAAAATGGAATTTCACCGCAACAAAATTTGGCACATATTATATCGGAGACAAGCCGCAGGCAACCGATATGGTGCTGTTGATAAAAGCCGATAACTGACAAAGAAAAACCACTTCAACCGATGCCAGAAAGGCAAAGCTGAAGTGGTTTTGCTGTTTTATCAATCTTTACTTAAGAATCAGAGTGGCGTTATAATCGTCAATACCGTAGTTACCTGCGGAATGCTTGAGCAATTCGTACATATCGGCTTTTTTACCGTCCCATCCCTTGACGTTCAACTTTTTGAACACAAAGCCGAGGCGTCTGAGCAGACCGAGCCACACATCACCCTTGGGCGTACCCTCAACAAAGGTCTGGTTGCCTTCAAAAGCACCGCGTACAACCTCCGTTGCATAATCAAGAGCGCGCATATTCTTTATGCTCTTATCGCACTTGATGAAAAGAAGCTTTGCAAGAGTGCCGACCTTAACTTTGCAGATAACCTTACCGGCAAGGCGCAGTCCCTTCTGCGTCATTCCTTTGTCTTTTATGCCGAGCTTTTTCATGGCTCGCGGTGTGTCATCTCTCATATCGGTAATAAGGTTCATAATCATGGCATCGAATCTGTCGGAAAGATATTTTTTGCAGTCATCGGTGTCCCATTCAAAATCGGGGGTCGGGATGCTCTTGATATCAACCGTCTTTTCGTCAGCAACCGTCACAAGGCGGATATACGCAGGGTCGGCGATAATTGCACCCGTTGTGATGTCGTAGAGCTTGTTGCCCTTTTCGGAAACAAATTCGTTAATGCTCTGGTTGTGCATATGACCTGTAAAAATGATATGTATGCCGTTATCGGCAAGGAAGGTTGCAAATTTATACGCATCCCTTATAAGAATCTTCGAGATAACGGAAAACAGAGGCTGGCCGGGCAGAATCGGATAGTGGCACATGGCAACGACAGTCTGGTTATCGGCCTTCGCCTTTTCCGCCTGCTCTTTTATCCATTCGAGCTGGTCTTCAAAGAAATAATATTTACCGTCCTTTTTAAGGTCGCAGTTGAGCACCATCAGACGCACGTTATCCGAAAGTTGCGCAACGTATGAAAGATGCTCCCTGTCCTCTGCGATTGCATCGCCGAAGCCGAAATCCTTATACATATCCCACAACTCGCTTCTTTCGGTATGCTCGGGTGAATACCTGCCGTTTTCGTTAAAAGCAAAGGTATCTTCTCTTTTATTTTTGAAATCGTGGTCAGCAGTAACAACATAGATTTTCTTGCCGCTGTTTTTCAGGTCATAAAGAAGCTTAATGAAACCCTCGTGGCTCTTTTTTTCGCCGTTGAAGGATAAATCGCCAGCAATGAGGACGGTATCGGCTTCGTCGGCTTTTTTCAGGAATTCAAAAACGCTTTTGCTGATGTTTTCGTTTTCCGCAAAACATTTTTGCTCATAGTGCATGAATTCTTCGTACTCTTTACCGCTGCAGCCGAGCGCAGTATCAAAAAAATGAGGATCTGCCATCACATAAAATTTTGTCCGCTTCATAGTTATTACTCCCATCAAAAGATAATCCTATATTACCAAATAGTAAATAAAAATACAAGTTTTTTGATGCCGAGTTGAAAAATGTTTTTATATGTGTTATTTTTAAATCAGTAATTATAAACAAGGTCGGTGAACAAATCATGAAAAAAGCTCCGAAACGCAGGAAAGCGTTCAAAGCAGTTGCGATTGCGTTAATATCGGTCGCTATGGTTATTGTGCTGGGCATAACCAACGTTGTGCCGTATTTTGCGGTGATTCCCGATATGGTGAAGGTCGGGTTTGACTACATAACGCTGAAGAAAGATAAAAATTCCGTTTCCGAAAGCGAACTGCAGGAAAATCTGCGGAAACTGCAGAACACTCCTCGCCCGTTCGTTATTGCAACAAAGGCGGAATTCGACACTGTGCGCGCCGAAATCAAAAACAACACCTTCACCGATTACACGAAAAATTTATATCTCTCCGTTATCACCAACGCTAACGCGCTGCTTGACAAAAGCGTTTATCCCGTTCTTGCTTATGAACTCGACGAAGAGGACAGCATCCTGCCGATTTCGCGCGAAGTGATAAACAGGCTCGTTATCCTCGGCTACGCATGGCAGGTCACAGGCAACGAAAAATACGCCGCAAGAGCGTGGGAGGAAGCAGAAAACGTCTGCAATTATCCCGACTGGTGCACAGGGCATTTTCTCGCAACCGCGGAAATGGCGCTCGCCGCTTCAATTGCTTACGACTGGTTTTTTGATTATCTTGACGGAGAACAGAAAGATCTTCTCTCTTCAACCGCCTGGAAATATGCAATCGAGCCTGCGATAAACGATAACCATTGGTTCACCTGGTCAAAAAACAACTGGAACAGTATCTGTTACAGCGGGATCGGTATTGCCTGCATGACCTTTGCCGACCGTGATACGGAAAAGGCGTCGCAATTCCTTGCAAAATGCTTCAGGAATATGCCGATTGCTTTCGAAAACTTCACCCCTGACGGCGTTTATGCCGAAGGCCCCGGATACTGCCAATCAGGCATGAACGCTATAGTTTATTACGTTGCAACTTCACGCAATTTCTTTGGTACGGACTTTGGAATGGCGGATATCGACGGATTTAAAGAACTCGGATTTTTTCCCGTTTATATCACAACGCCGACGGGTATGTTCAACTTCGGCGATAACAAGGCCGAGCAATGCTTCACGCCCGTTCTGCACTGGTACGCAAACGAGCTGAATGCCCCTGTTTTAAGCGCATACCAGATTAACGACAAGCCGCAAGAATTCACGCCCGACACCTCCGATAACACTGAGCGAAACGGCAGCGGCAAGGAAGATGCGTTATCCTCACTCTGGTATAACAGGAATTTTGACAAAATCAGTTCATTTGACGGCGAACCGCTTTGCGTTCACCTTGATTCCGACGTCGGGCAAGAACTGGTGCTTATGCGCAGCGCATATCTGCAGGATGATGCAACCTTTGCCGCAATCAAAGGCGGTTACAATTTTATAAATCACGGCGACCTTGATATCGGCACTTTTGTTTTTGATTCGATGGGCGAACGCTGGGCGGAAGAACTCGGCCCCGGCGCTTATGATGCACCGGGTTATTTCCTTAACACACCTGCAGGCGGAAGATGGAAGAATTATTCAAAACGAGCTGAAGGGCAGAATACTCTCGTTATCAACCCCAACGCAACGCTCGATGACCAGTACGTTCTGGCTGAATGCGGCTTTGAAAGCTTCAGCGAAAACGAAAACGGCGGCACTGCGGCGCTCGACATGACCGATGCTTACCGAATGAACGGCGCTTCGGAAGTCATAAGAGAATTTACGCTTTACAATAATTACACTTGCCTTTCGGTTTCGGATAGGGTCAAGTGCATTGTGCCGTCCGATATTTACTGGTTTATGCACACCAAAGCGCAAATCGAAATAACCGAAAACGGAAAAGAAGCAATTCTGACAATCAACGGCAAAAAACTGAAAGCCACTCTCACGGGCGACGGAACTTTTTCCGTTATGAAACCCGAAAGCCTTAAGGGTAAATATGAATATGACGCCGATTATGACGGAATAAGCAAGCTGGCCGTTCACCTTGAAGGCGTTAAATCAGCCGAAATAACGGTAAAATTTGAGCCTGTAAAGTAAAAAAAGACCGTACAGCATTTTCGAAGTGCTGTACGGTTATTTTATTCGTTGAAAAAACCGAACGATTTTCTTCCGTTGACGGAGTGCTTGCCGTCAAAAACATCGATTTGCAGTTTTTCACGGGCATCAACAAGGGTATAGATTCTTTTTACGTTTTCGTGCGCCAACTTGCTCGCTTCAAACGGAAAGAGCTTATCTTTTCTTCCCGATTCAATCAGAAGCTCACGGGGCGCAAGAGATGATGCAAAATCATATATTTCGCCTGCGGAGAGAATATCGGGGATATAATTATCAGGGCAATGCCAGAGGGATAAAATACTGTTTTTAAAAGAATTAACGTAGCCGCTGATAACAATTTTCCTGAATCTTTCATCAAGCACCGATGCATAAAGTGCGGTCAGTCCGCCGCCCGAAATGCCCATGATTCCGAGCCTGTTTTCGTCAACACCGAAATGCCTGAGCAGGATTTCACCGCAAGCCAGCGCCTGATATACACGCATTGAAGCGACAGTCAGTCCGTAAGGCAGCAGATGGTGAGAAAGCTCGTCACATGAGCTGATATAAAACGGCTTGAGCAAATCCTTGCCGAGCCTCGCCTCTCCGAATCCGAAAAGCTCGGGAGCTATGACAACGTTGCCCCTCTTTGCTAGCTCAACGGCAAAGTTCTTCTGATAATTATCAAAATAATCAAAGCGTTTTTTTCTGCCGCTTTTTGAAATTTTCAGAATCTGACGAACGCCGTAGCCGTGACCGCACAGGGCAACAACGCCGTGTGCGTTTTCTTTTGTATTTTTGGGGACAAGAACGTAGAAAAGCATATTGAGGCTGCCGCAAATGCGCACCGAGCATCTTTGCAGAGTATATTCGGGATAAACCAGCGGCTCCCCATCATACACTATATCAAATTCGGTTGATTTATCGGGTATTGCATCAAGATTAAAAATGCTTTTTGCTTTTTCCCTGACCGTTTCCCCAGCTCTGAGGGCAGACTCCTTATCGGCGGCATTTTTATACGGACTTTCGTATTTCTTGCCGTAAAGAGACTCCATAAAATCATCGGGGGAATAATTGCTTTTTTGCATAAAACCACCTTGGTTAAATCAGAATACAAGTTCGCCGACGGGCTGAACGTTTCTGCTGTCCGTGCCGACTGAAACGGTATACTTTTCATCAAGAATCCATTCCTTGCTTTCGGGGCAATAGAACTTGATTTCATCAAACGGAATTTCAATCTCTGCCTCTGCTTTTGCACCTGCGGAAACGTTAACACGCCTAAAGCCTTTGAGGAGTTTAACGGGTCTGTCCTGCGATTTATTATCGCCCGAAACGTAAACCTGGAGAACTTCGTCGCCTGCAGCGTCACCAATGTTTTCAAGATTGATTTTAACGGTAAAGCTACTTTCGTTCTTTTGCAGAGCGGCTGAATTTATTCTGAAATCGGTATACGAAAGGCCGAAGCCGAAGGCAAACTGCGGCTCGATATTTTCTTTATCAAACAAGGTGTAGCCGTGGTAGTAGCCGTAATCAATGCTTCGCTCGCTGTCAGCGATATGAAGGAACGAGGGATAGTCTTCGTCATTGAACGCCATTGTGAAAGGCAGCTTGCCGCCGGGATTGACGTCGCCGCTTATTATGTCGGCAAGAGCGTTGCCACCCTCAAGACCGCTGTAAAATGAGAAGATAATCGCATCCGCACAGTCAACCCATTCTTTTATAACGTAGGCGCTGCCGCCCATTATGTTGACGATGAGCTTTTTGCCCGTTGCGGCAAGAGCTTTGATAAGAGCGACGTCTTCCGCAGGGATATGCAAATCCGCTCTGTCGCCGCCCGAGCCTTTCGGCTTCTTTTTGACGTTGCCGAGGTTTACGAGGAATTCACCCTCCTGCAGCCAGTCGCTGCCAACGCAGGCAACGATATACTCCGCATCCTTTACGGCGGCGGTTGCTTTGGCGGTGTCACAGCCGTTATAAACGCAAACGTTTTCTGCGCCGAAGCGGTTTCTGATGCCTTCGAAAGCTGTTACTGTATAGGGGCTGTAAACATTGCTGCTGCCGTGGTCGCCAACGTTGATTTTATCAGCGTATCTGCCCACAACGGCGATTTTGCCGCATTTTACGGGCAAGGTTTTATTTTCATTTTTAAGAAGAACGGTGCCCTTGCCTGCAACCTTGCGCGAAAGAGCTATATGCTCTTTTGAAAGAATAACGCTTGCAGGCTGTTTTTTATATTGAGGCAGAGTTTTGATAAGCGCTCTGAGAATACGTTTTGCCGATAAATCGATATCTTTTTCGGTAAGCTCGCCTTTTTTCACTTTATGATTCAAAACGGAATAGCGGAAGAAATAAGGCATTTCCATATCCATGCCTGCTTTGACGCTCCTGACCGCATCATAAATTCCGTAAAAGAAATCGGAAAGCGTGAAGCCCTCGAAGCCCCACTGACCCCTTAAAATATCGGTTAAAAGCTCTTTGTTTTCGCACGCATAGGTGCCGTTGACCTTGTTATAAGCTCCCATAACCGACATTGCACCTGCATCAATGCATTTTTTGAAGTGCGGAAGATACACTTCATGGAGCGTTCTTTCGTCCGCCTTTGCATCAACCTTGAAGCGCAAATCTTCGATACTGTTGAGCGCATAATGCTTCGGGCAGGCGATAATTCCGTTTTCCTGCATGGCTTTTGTCAGCGCTGCGCCCATTTTGCCAAGAAGGAACGGGTCCTCGCCATAGGTTTCCTGGGCTCTGCCCCATTTGGGATGCCTGAGCAGATTTATGCAGACGCCTGCAAAAAGATTAGCGCCGAGAGCGCTCGCTTCCTTTGCAAACACCTTGCCGACCTCGTATTCAAGCTCATCATCAAAAGTTGCTCCCCTGAGCATCGAAACGGGAAAACAGGTACACTTGCCCATAACGATACCTCTGGGTCCGTCGGTAAAAAGCACAGGAGGAATGCCCAGTCTTTTGCAACCGCCTGCAGGATATGCTTCGCCGTTATAATACCTGCCTTTGGTGAGCGTATTTTTTATCGTAACACCCATTGCGTGCCCCTGCATGAGGCGTATTTTTTCTTTGAGGGTCATTTCGTCAAGAAGTTTTTGAACAACTTCTTCAAGCGTTTCGCTGACGGGATTTTCTTTATAAAGCTTTAAAGCGGTTTCAAAATTCATTGTTAACCCCTCCCTGTTTTTTATCGGTAAGCTCTTAGCTTATTAACGTCTTTTATAAAATTCTTTTCTTTTGAACCTTGCGTAAATTCAACGATAACAATACCGCCAAAATCCATCGAAATAAACTTTTGCAGCAGGTTATCAAGATATTTTTTGTCTTTTTTCCTGAATCGCTGTTCCCTTTTTAAATCACGGTAGCTTACGTGAAAATTTTCAATAAGCGAAAATGTCCTTTCGATTCGGTCAACGTCATAATCAAACCTGCGGTAACGTGACTGAAAATAAGTCCTGAAATTATCGCAGCCGACGTCATTCATGAGCCGCAGAAACGAGTCGGTGCTGTTATTGAAAGTATAATCATGGCATTCGGGACAAACAAGAAGATTGTATTTCTTCGCTTTGCCGCAGATGAATTTCATTTCGTTCACAAGGGCGTTGTACTCTTCGGCGGTAAAATCTTCGCTGTTTTTTGAACCCAGCCAGATTCTGACGGATGATGCACCAAGCTCGCTTGCGATTCGGCACACGTTTTCCCATTCGGATTCGCTGCCGCTGCCTGTCCTGTAATAACTGCCGTAAGAGCTGATTGCGATTTTGTTTTCATCGCACAGGGCTTTTACTGTTTTTGCATCGGAAATGCTTTTTACATGCACGTCCGCACCCCATTCAATGAAGCTGACGCCGGCATTCCTTGCGATTTCAACAATCTGCGGCACTGTTTTATTTCTGAACGTGACGCTTGCAACGCCGATTTTCAACACGCCCATATAATCACACTTTCTTAAGATACTTTTCAAACGGTTCGTCGGTAAGCGGCACGGGGCTGACCTTTTCAAAATAAATCCCGCCGCAATCGGTAACGGTTACATAATCTCTGTAAACGAGGTTTTCTTCCGCGGCGCAGCCGTTTACCGTAAACACCGCGCCTCCCCTGCTGCCTGTTAGGGGCATTTCACCGAGCACCGTTTCAAGCAGAGCCTTTGCGCTCACGAGCATATCCCTGTCATAAAAATATGCGCTCATGGATTTGTGCCTGAAAGGCATATCCGAAAGAATGTTTTTTATTTCTTCAAGAAGCTCGGCACATTCCTCTTTGTTTCTTATAAACGAAGCGGAATTGCTCATTTTTGCTTTTACGAATGAGTAATCAACGCTTTCGTCAACCTCAAAATCCGCAGTTCTTTTCAAGAACGATGAGAATACACCGTCAATATCGGGCCTCTGCGATTTTTTGGCGGCAATATGCTTTGCGCACAAAAGACCGCCTACCTGCGTGTCGTTAAGCGCCGAGCCGCCCGGTCTTGCAAGCCCGAAGGTGCCTGCCGCTTCGCCGATGACGTAAAGCCCTTTTATATCGGTTTCATAATTTTTATCCGTATGCACGCCGCCGTTATTATGCTGGGCGCAGACGGCAATGCGGAGTTTCTCGGCATAAAGGTCAATGCTGCGGTTTTTATATACTTCAATGGCCTTGGGGTTGAGCTTTTCAAGGCGTTTTATCGGAGTTTCACCGAAAGCGCCGTTTTTTTGCAGATATTCAGCCGCCTCGGCGCTTAAAGATTCCTCTGAATATCCGAGAGGGTTTGTTGTATAGTCAAGATAAACTTTTCTGCCTTTTTTTGTTTCGTTATGCACGGCAACATCGATTCTTGAGGAAAGACTGAGCCTGCCATAACTGAAAGGCCACTGATAGCCTTTGAGGAAAATGTTTGCAAGCATTTCTTCCGATGAGAAAAAGCTGTCTGCGAGGAATTCATACTCGTTCCCTGCCTCATCAACACTGACAAACCTCGGTATAACCTGCATAAAGCTGCCCGAAACGTTCCATCGAAAATCAACGGACGCCATTCCGTATTGCCATTGCGAAAAATTGCAGAGTTTCACGCCCGAATCAATCAGGACACCCGTCATTCCGTGTTGAGATTCAGGATAAACGGAGCTTTCATAAACACAAGCAGGTGCACCCGTTGCGCAGATAATATTTGAAGCATAAAACTCTTCAAAAGCATCAGTTTGGTTATTCAGCACCGTTACGCCGACGGCGGTGTTGCCTTTTTTGAGGATTTCAACAACCTGCCTGCCGTCAAAAAACGGTGTTTTGTTTTTATCAAGAACAACCGATTCGAGCTTTTCGGTCATTATTTTAGAGGTGAGCGGACCGACTGACGTTGCCCTCACCGAGCTGTCATGATCGGTCTTATAGCCGGGGAAACCGCCGAATTCATCCTGCGGAAAACCCACGCCGTAATCGCAAAGGCGCAGGAAGCAACGTGAACTGTTGAGCGCCTGGAGATACATTTTTTCTCCGTCGCACGAACCGCCGCCGAACATATCGGCCGCCATTTTATAAGCGCTGTCCTGATGGAAGCCGTCCATCGAAAGCTTATAATAAGTCTGCTTGTCGCTGCCTGTGTTGCGTGATGTTCCGCTGAGGCGATTTTCGGAAATAACAGCGATATCAGTAACATTCGCTTTATAAAGCCAATCTGCCGCGCTGAAAGCCGCCGCACCGCTGCCGATTATTATTGCATCATAAATCTTTTTCATAAGCATCTCACGTTG